>Ga0209426_1000039_pt1 | contig 265032 bp, 199 predicted proteins | sample Deesub1362B_J571_FD_187697 | JGI IMG/M metagenome (GOLD analysis project Ga0209426, IMG submission 187697) | Deep oceanic, basalt-hosted subsurface ecosystem from Juan de Fuca Ridge flank, Pacific Ocean, CORK Borehole 1362B_J2.571 (SPAdes)... ...
GGGAAGGGCCTAAGGGCCTAACTGGTCAGCGATGACCGAGGCATCCCCCAAGACTGGTCTGGACGGCGTCGCCTCGGCGGCCAAGGCCGCCGGCGCGCGCGGCCTGCCGCCGGTCCACCTGTGGAACCCGCCTCACTGCGGCGAGATCGACATCCGCATCCGCAAGGACGGTGTCTGGTTCCATGAGGGAACGCCCATCGGCCGCGAGGCCCTGGTGCGCCTGTTCTCGACCGTGCTGCGCCTGGACCCCGACGGCTATCATCTGGTCACGCCGGTCGAGAAGATGAGGATCACGGTCGAGGACGCGCCGTTCATCGCCACGCGCGTCGACCGGATCGGCGAGGCCCTGGTGTTCCAGACCAATGTCGGCGACGCCGTCGAGGCCGGACCCGACAACGCCATCCGCGTCGAGATCGACGCCGCGACGGGCGAGCCGCGCCCCTATGTCCATGTCCGGCGGGGCCTGGAGGCCCTGATCGCTCGCCCGGTCTTCTACGAGCTGGCCGAGATGGCCACGCAACGGGGCGACGTCTGGGGCGTGAGCTCGAAAGGGGCGTTCTTCCCGATCGCTTCGCCGGGGGGCGCGTCGGCATGAGCCTCGGGGACCTGAAGGGAAGCGAGCGGCGGGCCTGGATCGCCAGCCGCCTGCATCCGATCGAGCGCTACGACCCCAGCCTGGCCAATCCGAGGAAGTCCGACTACGACCTCAATCCGGGGCTGAAGGTCGACAACCCCCACGCCCTGCGTCCCGCCGCGGTGCTGGTCGGCCTCGTCGAGCATGACGACGGCATGACCGTGCTGCTCACCCGCCGGGCCGACACCCTGCGCAGCCACACCGGCCAGATCGCCTTTCCGGGCGGGCGCTGCGACCCCGGGGAGCTGCCCTGGCAGACGGCCCTGCGCGAGGCCCAGGAGGAGGTGGGGCTGGACCCGGCCCGCGTCGCCCTGGCCGGCCTGCTGCACGGCTATCAGACGGTGACGGGCTTTCACGTGACGCCGGTGGTCGGCTTCATCGATCCGAAGGCGACCTTCACGCCCAGCCCCGAGGAAGTGGCCGACGTCTTCGAGACGCCGTTCGACTTTCTGATGGACCCGGCCAACCATCAGCGGCAATCGCGGGAGGCTCCGACCGGCGGGCGTCGTCATTTCTATGCGATGCCATGGAACGACCGCTACATCTGGGGCGCGACGGCGGGAATGCTGCGGTCCTTGTACGAGGCCCTCCACGACGACGCCGGGCAAGCGCTCTCCGAATAGAGCGTTTGCCATCTGGTGAAATAGCCGCCTTCTGGCCTAACAATGTCGCCCCTTGGGGGGACCAAGACGCGTGAGTGGGAGTCAGGCGTTGAATACTGTTTCAATCGGCGTGCAGCCCTGGATGGCGCTGCCGGAGACCCGGGCGGTCATCGCCGCGCTGGAGGCGCGCGGCTATGCCGGCTGCGCCCGCTTTGTCGGCGGCTGCGTGCGCAACGCGGTGATGGGCAAGCCGATCGACGACATCGACATCGCCACCACCCTGACGCCCGATCTGATCATCGAGGCGCTGGAGCAGGCGGGCCTGCGCGCGATCCCGACCGGCGTCGACCACGGCACGATCACCGCCTTGTCGGGTGGCCGGCCCTACGAGATCACCACCCTGCGGCGCGACGTCTCGACCGACGGCCGCCGGGCGGTGGTGGCCTTCACCCAGGACTGGACCCAGGACGCCGAGCGTCGGGATTTCCGCTTCAACGCGCTCTATGCCGACGCCGAGGGCCGGGTCTTCGACCCGACCGGCGAGGGCGTCAACGACGCGCGCGAGGGCCGGGTGGTGTTCGTCGGCGACCCCATGACCCGCATCCGCGAGGACTATCTGCGGATCCTGCGCTTCTTCCGCTTTCAGGCGTGGTATGGCCGGGGGGAGGCCGACCAGAAGGCCCTCGCGGCCTGCAAGGCGCTGAAGGGCATGGTTTCGGGCCGCGCCGCCGAACGCACCCAGAAGGAGCTGATGAAGATGCTGGCCGCGGACGATCCGCGTCCGGCCTTCCGCCTGATGGCCGCCACCAGCGTGCTGGCCTCGATCCTGCCGTCGGTGAAGTCGCTGGCGCGTTTCGAGGCCCTGGTCGCCATCGAGACCGAGCAGCTGTTCGAGAACGATCCGAACCTGCGTCTGGCCGCCCTGATCCCGGACGATCCCAAGGTCGCCGAGCAACTGGCCGAGCGTCTGCGCCTGCCCAACAATGTCCGCGATCGGCTGGTCGACGCGGTCGGCAAGACTCCTCGGGTCGTCTCGTGGATGAGCCCGCGCGAGGCGCGCCGCGCCGTCTACGGCCTTGGCGCGCGGACCTTCTGCGACCGGGTCAAGCTGGCCTGGGCCGGTTCGGGCCGCGAGTCCGCGGCGCCCCAGTGGCGCGCCTTGCTGGCCCTGGCCGAGACCTGGACGCCGCCGGCCTTCCCGCTGTCCGGCGAGGAGGTCATGAAGGCCGGGGTGCCCAAGGGACCCCTGGTCGGCGAGGTGATGCGCGAGATCGAGATCTGGTGGATCGACCAGGACTTCATCGAGGACAAATTCAGCGCGATCGAGCGGCTGAAAGCGGTGGCCCAAGGGATGGCGTACTAGAATGAGGATCGGCCTGCTCGAGACCGGCGAACCGCCGGGCGATCTGCTGGACACGTATGGCAGCTATTCCTCGATGTTCGAGGCCTTGCTGGGGCCGGGGTACGCCTACCGCGTCTACGACGTGCAAAAGGGCGAGCTGCCGGCCGATCCCGCCGAGAACGACGCCTATATCGTCACCGGCTCGGCGGCGGGCGTCTATGATCCTCTGCCGTGGATCGCGCCGCTGAAGGCTTTCCTGCGCCAGGCCAAGGGCGAGACGCCGATGGTCGGGGTGTGCTTTGGCCACCAGATCATGGCCGAGGCGTTCGGCGGTAAGGTGGTCAAGTCCGACAAGGGCTGGGGCGTGGGCCTGCACGCCTATGAGGTCGCCGCCCAGGCGCCGTGGATGGACGCGGCGCGCCAAGTGGCTGTTCCGGCCTCGCACCAGGACCAGGTGGTCGAGCTGCCGCCCGGCGCGCGGGTGCTGGCCGGCAGCGCGTTCACGCCCTACGGCGTGCTGGCCTATGAAGACGCCAAGGCGATCTCGATGCAGTTCCACCCGGAGTTCTCGCCGGCCTACGCCAAGGCGCTGATCGAGGCCCGGCGCGGGTCCCGCTTCACCGACGAACAGGCCGACGCCGCGATCGCCAGCCTGTCGGCGCCGAACGATCGCGAGCGCATGGCGGCCTGGATCGCGCGGTTTCTCGCTCAGGAAACCCAAGGCTAAGCTGGCGCGTTCTGGCCCTGGGCCAAAGCGGAGAACTCCCGATGCGCATCGTGTCCGTCCTGATCGTGGCCGGCGGCTTGGCCGCGGCCGGCGCCGTGATGGCCAGCGTGGCGACGTCGCCGTCCGCGCCCGCCGAGGCCTCGCCCGATACGCTGAAGACCGTCGCCAGCTTCCAGTCGATCAAGGACCCGGCCGCCCGGTCGGTCGCCCTGTTCACCGAGGCGGGCAAGGTGATCCAGAGTCCGCGCTGCCTGAACTGCCACCCGGTCCAGCGCGCCCCGACCCAGGGCGATGATCTGCATCCGCACAATCCGCCGATGGTCGCCGGCGACAGCGGCCACGGCCCCGACGGGATGCCGTGCTTCGCCTGCCACCAGCAGAAGAACGTCCCGACCTGGGGCGACAGCATCAAGAGCATTCCTGGCGATCCCAAATGGGGCCTGGCCCCGGCCGAGATGGCCTGGCAGGGCAAGTCGCTGGGCGCGATCTGCGCCCAGATCAAGAACCCGGCCACCAATGGCGGCCGCTCGCTGGCGGAGCTGCATCACCACATGGCCGAGGACCATCTGGTCGGCTGGGCCTGGAACCCCGGCGAAGGCCGCAAGCCGGCGCCGGGCGCGCAGGCCCAGTTCGGCGATCTGATCCAGGCCTGGATCGACACCGGGGCGAAGTGCCCGAAGGCCTAGGCGGCGCGCGGGTTGGATTGGCGGTGGCTGGGGAGCGGCCGCTCGGAATCCCTCTCTCTTGGAGAGAGGGATTCCGGTCGGCGTCGGGGACTGGAGCGCTAAACCCTACGGCCACTTCACCGTCGGCGGCATCGAGCTGAGGATCGACTCGACGTTGCCGCCGGTCTTGAGGCCGAACATGGTGCCGCGATCGTAGAGCAGGTTGAACTCGACATAGCGGCCCCGCTGGACCAGCTGTTGTTCGCGCTCTTCCGGCGTCCAGGCCTCGCCCATCCGACGGCGGACCAGATCCGGATAGACCTCCAGGAACGCCTTGCCGACGTCCTGGGTGAAGGCGAAGTCGCGGTCCCAGTCGCCGCTGTCGTGGTGGTCGTAGAAGATGCCGCCAATGCCGCGCGGCTCGTTGCGGTGCGGCAGGAAGAAGTACTCGTCGCACCAGGCCTTGTACTTGGGATACCAGGCGGGGTCGTGGCGGTCGCAGGCCTTGCGGTAGGCGGCGTGGAAGTCGATGGCGTCGGGGAAGTCCTGGCTGCGCTGATAGCCCAGCAAGGGCGTCAGGTCGCCGCCGCCGCCGAACCAGCTCTTGGTCGTGGCGATGAAGCGGGTGTTCATGTGCACGGCCGGCACGCGCGGATTGGTCATGTGCGCGATCAGGCTGATTCCGGTGGCGAAGAACCGGGGATCATCGGCCGCGCCCGGCATGGACTTGGCCATCTCCGGCGTGAAGGTCCCGAACACCGTCGAGACATGGACCCCGACCTTTTCGAACAGGCGGCCATGCATCATGCCCATGACGCCGCCGCCGCCGGCCGGGCGCTCCCAGGGCTTCTTCTCGAAGCGACCGGGCGCGCCGGGATAGAGGTCGGCCGGCGCCGCGTCCTCGAGCCGTTCGAATTCGGCGCAGATCTGGTCACGCAGGGTTTCGAACCAGGCGCGGGCCGCAGCCTTCTTGTCGTCGAGGGAAAGTTCGGTGCTCATGCCTGCCGATTAAGCCGCCGCGCGCCCGCGCGCAAATGGCGAAGGCCATCACGCCGCGCGCGAGGGCGATATTCGACAAGAAGCAAAGGCGTCGCGTCGCTCCCATATAGGGTCGAAGGCCGCCCCGATTCTCGGAGATTCCCATGTCCGCCGCTTCTTCCGCCAATGTCTGGCTCGCCGCCGGCGTGCGCACGCCGTTCGCCAAGGTCGACGGGCCACTGGCGTCTCTCGACGCGATCCAGCTGTCCGTCCCGGTCGTCAAGGCGATGCTGGCGCCGCAAGGTCCGGGCGGCGGCGCCCGGCCCGATTTCGCCGTCTGGGGCACGGTGATCCCCAACCTGACCTGGAGCAACCTGGCCCGCGAGGTGCTGCTGGACGCCGGCGCCGACCCGACCATCCCGGCCTTCTCGACGATCATGGCCTGCTCGACCAGCATGATGGGCGCGATCGAGGCGGCGGGCATGGTCGACGGACGCGGACGCGACCTGGCCCTGGTCGGCGGCGTCGAAAGCATGAGCCGGGTGCAGATCGGCCTGTCGGTCGCGCTCTCGGACTGGATCCGCAAATTCCAGGGCGCCAAGACCGGCCAGCAGCGCCTCGCGGCCCTCGGCGCGCTGAACCTCAAGGACGTCAAGCTCTTCATCCCCAAGGTGGCCAATCGGGTCACCGGCTTGTCGATGGGCGAGCACACCGAGATCACCGCCAAGGAATGGGGCCTGAGCCGCGCCGACCAGGACACCCTGGCCCTGGCCAGCCATCAGGGCGCGGTGAAGGGCTGGGAGCAGGGCTTCTTCGACGACCTGGTCATCCCGGTCGGCGACACGCGGCGCGACACCCTTCCGCGCAAGGATTCGACGCTGGAAAAGCTGGCCAAGCTGGCGCCCGCCTTCGACCGGACCAGCGGCAAGGGCACGCTGACGGCGGGCAATTCCTCGCCCCTGACCGACGGGGCGGCGGCGATCTGGGTGGGATCGGAAGCCGGCATGGCCCGCCTGCCCGGCGAGACCCCCAAGGTCAGGATCGTCGACTACGAGGTCACCTCGATCGACCTGCGCCACGAGGGCCTGCTGATGGCTCCGGCCTACGGCGTGCCGCGCCTGTTGGCGCGCAACGGCATGACCTATGCCGATGTCGGGCTGTGGGAGATCCACGAAGCCTTCGCCGCCCAGGTGCTGTCGCATATCGCCGCCTGGGAGAGCGCCAAGTTCCTGAGCGAGAAGGCGGGGGTGACGACGCCCCTGGGCGCGTTCCCGCGCGATCGCGTGAATCCCAACGGCGGCAGCCTGGCGCTGGGTCACCCGTTCGGGGCCACCGGCGCGCGGATCCTTAGTCAGGCGGTGAAGGAGCTGGCCGCGCGTCCGAAGGGCGAACGCGCCATCGTCAGCATCTGCGCCGACGGCGGACAGGGCACGATGATGCTGCTCGAAAGCGCCTAGAGCCTTATCCGCTCGAATGGAATCATTCGAGCGGAAAAATAAGGCTCTAAATCAAACATTTAGAGCGTGATAACCGCCGAAACCGCTCACACTTTCGGCTATCACGCTCTAACCGGGACTGGAGTCCTCAGGTCAGGACCGTGAAGATCAGGGCCACGACGGCGACGTCGAAGATGCGGATGGCGACGGACAACATGGAAGGACCCGTGGGCGATCAATTCACCAACGGTTAAGCAAGACCCGCGCCAACCCGCCGGTTCCCACCAAACTTTCGTCGTCGCGGTCGCCAAGGCCGCCGCGCGGCCCGCCCGGCCTGGCGATCGTCGAGGCTTCGCGGCGCGCGAAGGGCTAGATGTTGGTCTTCTTTAGCAGGCCCGCCTTGGGACGACGGTCGCTTTCGCCGGAATATTCCGTCCCGAGATAGGTCGATCTGGCCGCGTCCAGCACTTCCTGCCCACCGCGCAGGCCGCGCTTTTGACCGCGCTGGCCCATCAGGTGGGCGGCGAAAGCGGCGAAGCTTCCGCGGCGCGGCGGCTCGGGCGGCGGCGAGGGCGTCTCGTCCTCGACGACGAACACGACCTCTTCGTGACTGTCCCGACGATCGCCATCGCGCGGCGCCGGCAGAGCGCGGCGCGCGGGACCAGAGCGTCGAATGGGATCGATCGGGCCGTTCATGTCCCCAACGCTAGGGCCAGGACGGTTAAGAACCGCTGGATCGTCTTGGTTAAGACTTGTTGGCCAGCTTGGCGAGCTGCTCCTGCATCGCCTCCATCTGGCGCTTCAGGTCGGCCAGGGAGTCGTCGCTGGACGCCGCCGCCGCCGGGGGCGCGGGCGGCGGTTCGGCGGGCGCGGCGGCGTCCTCCGGGCGAACATAGGCGAATGGCGAGAACATCTTCATCGCCCGATCGAACAGCGCCATGTTTTGGCGGATCTGCTCCTCGTAGACGCCCATGCCCGGCATCTTGCCCGGCGCCAGGTTCGACAGCTGGCCGCGCAGGCGTTCCTGCTGCTTAGCGAAGCTTTCCAGCGACATTTCCAGATAGGACGGCAGGAAGGCCTGCATCGAGTTGCCGTAGAAGCCGATCAGCTGGCGGAGGAACTGGATCGGCAGCAGGTTCTGGCCTTCGCCGCGATTTTCTTCCTCGAAGATGATCTGGGTCAGGACCGAACGGGTGATGTCGTCGTTGGTCTTGGCGTCGTAGACCACGAAGTCGACGCCTTCCTTGACCATGTCGGACAGGTGTTCGAGGGTGACGTAGGACGACGACGCCGTGTTGTAGAGACGGCGGTTGGCGTACTTCTTGATGATCACGCGCTGACCGTTCGCCTTGTCGGCGCCGGTGGTCGCTTCGCCTTTTTCCGGGTTCTCGGACATTTCGTTCCCTGAAGCGTTCTCGTCCGCTTTTCGCATCGCACTATCGCCAATGCAAAGGCGCCGCGCCAGTGGTCAGATGACTTGGAGACGTCATCAAGCCGTGAAAATGTGCGGATGACGGATCAGGTCCGGATGTGCCACGCTGCCCGCGTTACGAAAGAAACGGGCGCCGCGGCCGCTAGGGCGTCACGTCGAGAATGTCACGGGAGCTACTCATGAGCGACATCGTCATCGTCTCCGCCGCCCGCACGCCGGTCGGTTCCTTCAACGGGGCGCTGTCCAGCCTGCCCGCCGCCGAGCTGGGCAAGGTCGCCATCGAGGCCGCCGTTGCTCGCGCGGGCCTCCAGCCCGCCGACGTGGACGAAGTGATCCTGGGCCAGGTGCTTCAGGCCGGCGCCGGCCAGGGACCCGCGCGCCAGGCCTCGGTGAAGGCCGGCATTCCGGTCGAGAGCCCGGCCTGGAGCCTGAACCAGCTGTGCGGCTCGGGCCTGCGCGCCGTCGCCCTGGCGGCGCAGCAGATCGCCGATGGCTCAGCCAAGGTGGTCGTCGCCGGCGGCCAGGAGAGCATGAGCCAAGCCCCGCACGCCCAGAACCTGCGCGGGGGCCAGAAGATGGGCGACCTGGCCTTCGTCGACACCATGATCAAGGACGGCCTGTGGGACGCCTTCCACGGCTATCACATGGGCCAGACGGCGGAGAACATCGCCGCGCGCTGGCAGATCACCCGCGAGGATCAGGACAGGTTCGCCGTCGCCAGCCAGAACAAGGCCGAGGCGGCGCAGAAGGGCGGCAAGTTCGACGACGAGATCGTCCCGGTCACCATCAAGGGGCGCAAGGGCGACACCGTCGTCGACAAGGACGAGTTCATTCGCCACGGCGTGACCCTGGAAGGCATCCAGGGCTTGAAGCCGGCCTTCACCAAGGACGGCTCGGTCACCGCCGCGAACGCCTCGGGCCTGAACGACGGCGCCGCGGCCCTCGTGCTGATGAGCGCCGAGGAAGCCGCCAAGCGCGGTCTGAAGCCCCTGGCCAGGATCGCCTCGTGGGCCAATGCCGGCGTCGAGCCCGAGATCATGGGAACGGGCCCGATCCCGGCCTCGCGCAAGGCGTTGGAAAAGGCGGGCTGGTCGATTTCGGACCTCGACCTCGTCGAGAGCAACGAGGCCTTCGCCGCCCAGTCGCTGTGCGTGGTCCGCGAGCTGGGCCTCGACCCGGCCAAGGTCAATGTCAATGGCGGCGCGATCGCCATCGGCCACCCGATCGGCGCTTCGGGTGCGCGGATCCTGACCACCTTGCTGCACGAGCTGAAGCGTTCGGGCGGCAAGAAGGGCCTGGCCACGCTGTGCGTCGGCGGCGGCATGGGCGTCGCCATGTGCGTCGAAGCCGTCTGAACGCGATCCGCGCGACCTTTGCCGGGGCCGCGCGGTCCTTCCGAACAAGGACCGCGCGGGCCGGCGCAACCATAAGAAAAACCGGGAGACAGGTATGACGAGAGTTGCGTTCGTGACCGGCGGCACCCGCGGCATCGGTCGGGCGATCTGCGAACGGCTGATCGCCGACGGCCACAAGGTGGCGGCGGGCTATTCCGGGAACGAAGCCGCCGCCGAGGCCTGCGCCAAGGAGCTGGGCGTGATGGTCGTGAAGGGCAATGTCGGCCACTTCGAGGACTGCCAGGCGGCGGTGAAGAAAGTCGAGGCCGAGCTCGGTCCCATCGAGATCCTGGTCAACAACGCCGGCATCACCCGCGACGGCATGTTACACAAGATGACCTACGAGCAGTGGTCCGAGGTCATCCGGGTCAACATGGACTCGGCCTTCAACATGACCCGGCCGGTGATCGAGGGGATGCGCGAGCGCGGCTGGGGCCGCATCGTCAATATCAGCTCGATCAACGGCCAGAAGGGCCAGATGGGTCAGACCAACTATTCGGCCGCCAAGGCCGGCCTGATCGGCTTCACCAAGGCCCTGGCCCTGGAGAACGCCAAGAAGGGCGTGACGGTCAATGTCATCTGTCCCGGCTATATCGACACCGAGATGGTGGCGGCCGTGCCGGAAAACGTCCTGGCCGGCATCATCGCCGGCATCCCCGTCGGTCGTCTGGGCCGGGGCGAGGAGATCGCCGACATGGTGTCGTTCCTCGCGGGCGAGCGGGCCGGCTTCGTCACCGGCGCCACGCTGACCCTGAACGGCGGCCAGTACATGGCCTGAGGCTCGCCGGCCTCGGCCCTCCGAAGCCCGCGCTTGACGGCCAGTGCGACCTTTTGGCCTCATGCGCGCGGCTTTGGAGAACGGACGTTTTGACGTCCAAGATTCGCCCTAGTCGGCGGGCAGTACGATCACATGATATTTCGTAAGGTGGAGCTGAACGACCTGGGGACGCGCTGCGTCCTGGCGATCGTCGCCTCGCTGGCCTTGGCGGGAACCGCTTTCGCCCAGCAGGGGCCGCACGGGTTGCGCGACGCCCTGTTGGGACGCCACGGTCCGCCGGACACCCACCGCATGAGCGCCGCGCCGCCGGTGGCGCGTTACGTCTCCGACAGCGGCGGCGGCTTCATCTTCGATCAGGCCTCACCTCAGCCGTTGATGAAATTCGACAACAGCAACGAGGTCTGGGTGCTGTCGCCCCAGCCGGCCTCGCGCGGCGACGTCATCTATCGCAACGACCTCGGTGAGCCCGTTCTGCGGGTCACCAAGCTTGGCGGCGTGATTCTGTTCACGGACGACGCGCCGATGGGCGCGGCGGCGGCGCTGTCGGGCCGGGCCTCGTCGATCCAGCCGCCGGCCGTGCTTTCGGTGGCGGCCCTGTTCCAGCGTCTGGCCCTGGCCGCCAACCGGGCCAGCCGCGTGGCCCAGCGTCAGATCGAGTTCGCCACGCTGCAGGACGCGCGTCCCGAGACCTCGGTGCTGATCGCCGACTCCGCCACCCTGACGGCCGAGGCCTTCGAACGCGCGGCCCGCAAGGACCGTTCGGTCCTGGCCAAGATCATGCGCGTGCTGCTGGCCGAGGGCCACAAGCCCGGCGCCCAAGTCAAGGACGGCGAGCTGATCGTCACCTACGCCCCGGGCGAGGGCTTGGCCGGACGACCGTCGTCCAAGCGCATCCTCAAGGTGATGAATCGCTGATATCCGAGGCGGCGAAGCGTCCGGAAAGCGTAACCATAAAGTCTTAGCCGCCATTTACCCGGCCCGAATAGCAGTGTTAGCCGACGGCGCCGTTGCGCCGCCCAGTGCGACGCCAGCGCGCCCTTTCGCGCGCCTCCAAGGTTATATTGTCAGATCATGGATCAATCCGACCCGGCCAAGGTTCCTGAACGCGGACGGCTGAAGATGGCCGACATCGCGCGCATGGCGGGCGTCTCGATCTCGACGGTGTCGCGCGCCCTGGCGGGCAATCCCCTGATCCCCAAGACGCTCCGTGATCAGATCGTCGAGATCGCGCGGACCCATGGCTATGTGGTCAACCAGTCGGCCCGCAGCCTTCGCCTGCGCAAGACCGACATCATCGGGGTCGTCATTCCCCTGGCGCATCAGACCGGCCAGCTCATATCCGACCCGTTCCTCCTGGAAATGGTCGGTCGGCTCGTCGACGAGATAGCCCGGCGCGGCTACGCCGTCCTGGTTCACAAGGTGATCGCGACCGAGCCGGGCTGGCTGGAGCGGATCATTCAGTCGCAGCGCGCGGACGGCCTGATCCTGATCGGCCAGAGCGTCGAGCACGCGGCGCTGAACGCCGTCGCCGACACCTACAGGCCGATGGTCGTTTGGGGCGCCAAGCTGCCCGGCCAGCGCTACTGCGCGGTGGGCGGCGATCATCTGGAGGGCGGACGGCTGGCCGTGGCCCATCTGGCGGGCTTGGGGCGCGAGCGCATCGCCTTTTTCGGCGCGACCGAAGCGCCGGAGGCCGCGCAGCGGTTCGAAGGCTACCGTCGGGGACTGGCGGAGGCCGGTCTGACGTTCGACCCGGCCCTGGTCGCGCCGGTCTCCCACAGCCTGGAAGAGGCGCGGGACGATGTGGCCAGGTTCATCGCCTCGGGCCCTTCGTTCGACGCGGTCTTCGCCTTCTCGGACGTTGTCGCCCTGGCCGCGCTGGAAGCTCTTCGCGAGGCGGGACGAAGCGCGCCCGGCGATGTGGCCGTCGTCGGCTTCGACGACATCATGCTGGCGCGTTACGGGGCGCCGCCGCTGACCACCATCCGCCAGGACCTGGAGCATGGCGCTCGGACCATGGTCGACCTTCTGTTCCGCCGCATGGCGGGTGAAGACACGCCGTCGGTGATGGCCCCGGTCGAGCTGATCGTCCGTGGATCGAGCGTCTAAACCGTTTATCCTAAGCTGCTTCGATTCCGATCGACTTCAGTTCCTTCAGGAAGCGCGTCAGGCTCTGGTGCGAGCGCTTGAGACCCTGCACCATTTCGGGCCGGGACAGCGCCGACTGCGGGACGATGAAGCCCTCGCGGCCCACGCGCTGGGCCATGCCCTTTTCCAGCATCTCGACGAACCGGCGCCGCACGGTCTCGTAGGGCAGGCCCAGCGAGTCCGCGACTTGGCGCACGGTCAGGGGGCGACGTTCGTGGTCGGGTGGGACGTCATCGACATCCGAATAGACGCCGCCCCGGATATGCGAGCAGTTGCCGGCCCAAAGCGTGGTGAAAACCAAGGCGTACAGCAGGTCGGACCCGTGCACTTCGTTAGCGATCTCGACCCAGCGCAGGATGTAATCCGTCGCGTAGCGGGTGGCCGCGCGCGCATTGGCGTACTCATCGGACATGGATAACTCGGTTCCCCTGGTCACGCGGGATAGCGGCCGGAAAAGGATTGCACGGCTCACATAACGACGCCATGCGACCGAATTGCCCACTATGGGTACCCATGTCGGGCGCCCGCGACACTCCGCCGCACCCCTCGCGCGCTCCGGATCAGGCCTTGGAGGGACGCCAGTCGGGCGGGGCCAGCTCGAAGCCCTCGAACCGGAACCCGGGGGCGACCGTGCAGCCGACCAGGGTCCAGGCGCCCAGGCTGACGGCGGTCTGCCACCAGCCGTTGGGGACCACGACCTGCGGCCGGCAACCGGCGCGCAGGTCCGGACCCAGCACATGGGCGGTCGCGCCCTCGCCGTCGGGCGGCGACAGGGTCAGCGAGATCGGGGCGCCGGCGTACCAGTGCCAGGTCTCGGCCGCGTCGACGCGGTGCCAAGCCGACATCTGCTCGGCTTCCAGCAGGTAATAGATGCACGTCGAGTAAGCGCGGCCGTCCGGGCCTGGCGCGTCCTCGAAGGTCCGCGCGTACCAGCCGCCCTCGGGGTGAGGCCGCATGTCCAGCAGCCGGATGATTTCCTTGGCGCCCAGGTCGCCCGAAAGTCCCTTGTCGGTCACGCGCGCGTTCATCCCTTGAAGCTGTCCTTGGCGGCCCGGATCTCGCCGAAGGCCTGGGCCGGCGTCCGCGCGTCCGGCCGCAGCAGCGGGGCGCGCAGGAACGGGTTGGTCGCCTTTTCGGCGGCGATCGAGGTCGGCACGGTCGCCTCGCCGCGTTCGCGCGCGGCGAAGATCGCCTCGGCGCGGGTCTTCAGCGCCGGTGAGTCGTCGACCGACAGGGCGAAGCGCGCGTTCGAGGCGGTGTATTCGTGAGCGCAATAGATGGTGGTCTCGTCGGGCAGGTCGGTCAGGCGGCTCAGCGAGTCCCACATCTGCTCCGGCGTTCCCTCGAACAGCCGGCCGCAACCCAGGGCGAACAGGGTGTCGCCGACGAAGGCGATGGCGTCGGCCGCGTCGTGATAGGCGATATGGCCCAGGGTGTGGCCGCCGACGTCCAGGACGTCGAAGCGGGTCTCGCCCAGCATGACCACGTCACCGCCGACCACGACGCGATCCAGCGGCGCGATGCGGGTCACCTCGGCGGGACCGACGATCGTGGCGCCCGTCGCCGCCTTGACCGCTTCGTTGCCGCCGGCGTGGTCGGGGTGCCAGTGGGTGTTGAGGATCAGGTCCAGAGTCCAGCCCAGCTTGTTCAGCGTCGCCAGGATCGCGGCGGCGTCGGGCGTATCGATGCAGGCCGTCTGGCCGGTCGCCGCGTCGCGGACCAGGAAGCCGTAGTTGTCGGACAGGCAGGGAAACTGGTGAACGGTCACGGGCATGGGGTGCTCTGGTGCGGGGGAACGGGCGCGCCTACAAGGATGGGGCCTATAGACGGGAGACTCAATGCGTCGCGACGTGCTCGACCTGCGGGCCTTCTATGCCGCGCCTCTGGGCCGCGCCGCGCGGACCATGCTGACGCGCAAGGTCGTCGAGGCCTGGGGCGATGTCCGCGACCTGGACGTGCTGGGCCTGGGCTACGCGACGCCGTTTCTGGACGCCGCGCGCCTCAACGCTCGGCGCGTGGTGGCCGCCATGCCCGCTCAGCAGGGCGTCGAGGTCTGGCCGCTGGGCGAGCGCAACCAGGCTTGCCTCGTCGAGGAGGCGGCGCTGCCGCTGCCCAACGCCATGTTCGACCGCGTGCTGGCGGTTCACGCCCTGGAGGAAGCCGACGATCCGGCGGCCCTGTTGGCCGAGATCGGCCGGGTGATGGCGCCGACTGGCCGGCTGATCGTCGCCGTGGCGTCCCGCGACGGCGCGTGGGCGGGGGCGGAGACCACGCCGTTCGGCCACGGCCGTCCCTATAGTCGAAGCCAGTTGGAACGCCTGATCCGCGACGCCGAGCTGGAGCCGGCGGGGTGGACCCGGGCGCTCTATGTCCCGCCGTTCGGCGCCATGGCCGGCTGGTCGGAAGGATTCGAGCAGGTCGGCGCGCGCCTGTGGCCGCGCTTCGCCGGCCTGATCCTGATGGAGGCGATCAAGCAGACCTTCGCGGTCAAGCCGCGCGGCCACCGCGCCCGCGCCCGGGTGTTCGCGCCCGGCGTCCTTCTGCCCAGCCCCGCGGGACCGACGCCGGCGCGGCGCGGCGGCGAACGTCCGATTCCGGCTCATCCGGCGCCCGTTCCACAGGCGCCGGGCCGCAAGGACGTCTGATCTTACTTGGAGCGAAGCGATTGGACGCCTAGCTTGGAATCACCACAACCGTTCGCTCCCCGGGAACACCGCCATGAAGATGATCGTCGCCGTGATTAAGCCGAGCCGCCTCGACGCGGTGCTCGAAGCGGTCACCGACGCGGGGGCGTCGGGCCTGACGGTCACCGAGGTGCGCGGCTATGGCCGCCAGAAGGGCAAGACCGAGGTCTATCGCGGCGCCGAGTACGAGGTGAAGCTCCTGCCGAAGGTCAAGCTGGAGATCGCCGTTCCCACCGACGTGCTGGAACCGGTCATCGAGGCCCTGCAGCGCACCGCCAACACCGGAAAGATCGGCGACGGCAAGGTCTTCGTGCTGGATCTGGAGCAGGCGCTGCGCATCCGCACCGGCGAACGCGACGCCGCCGCGATCGCGGGCTAATCGGCTGGCCCTACGGAGAGTTCACGAGACGGAGCGATCGAGCGGAGCCATAAGACGGACGCGCGCGTTGTCGAATCTCACGACTTCAGGGGCGACATGGGTCCGAACGCTTCCGTCTTCCAACCGGGCTACAACTGTTGGCGGGTCGAGACCGCCGACAGGGTCGCGCTGTTCATCGACAACGACGAGGCGTTCGATGCGCTGAAGCCGCTGCTGCTGGCGGCGCGCAAGTCGATCTGGATCCTGGCCTGGGTGTTCGACCCGCTGACCCGCCTGGATCCCGACCGCGTGCGCAAGAGCCGGGACCCCGTCCACGCCGACCGCATCGGTCTGATTCTACGACGGCAGGCGGCGCTGAACCCGGCCTTGGACGTGCGGGTGCTGACCTGGGACATGCCGTTCCCGATCGCGGCCTCGCAGCTGTTCGGACCGCATCGCGGCGCGGCATTCTTCGCGGGGTCGCGGGTCAAGTACCGCCTGGACGCCACCCTGCCGGCCAGCGCCTGTCATCATCAGAAGGCGGTGATCATCGACGGCGTCACGGCCTTCGTCAGCGGCGGCGACATCGGCGTCGACCGTTGGGACGACACCCGGCACCTGGACAACAATCCGCTGCGACGCTTGCCGACCGGCCGCCACTATCCCGCCCGGCACGAGGTCTCGATGCTGGTCGACGGCCGGGCGGGCGAGGCGATGGCCGACCTCTTCATCGACCGCTGGAAAGCGTCGGGCGGCGATGCCGTCGAGCGGCCGGCCCGGCCCGACGAGACGCCCTGGCCTGACGACCTGACGCCGGATCTTCGCCGTCTCCCGATCGCGGTGGCCCGCACCTCGGCCGCCTGGCGCGAGCGGCCCGAGATCACCGAGTGCATGTTGCTGCACCTCGCGGCGATCAAGCGCGCACGGCGACTGATCTATCTGGAGAACCAATACCTGACCTCGCCGGTCATCGTCGAACTGCTGGCCGAACGCCTGGCCGAGCCCGACGGCCCGGAGGTGGTGACGGTCGGCCCGGCCCGCAGTCCCAGCTATTTCGACCAGATGACCATGGACAGCGCCCGGACCTCGGCGATCAACCGGCTGCGCGCGATCGACGTCCACAAGCGCTTCTCGGCGTTCTCGGCCCATACCCCGAAGGGCGGTCCGATCATCGTCCACTCCAAGGTGGCGATCATGGACGACTGGATGCTGCGGATCGGCAGCGCCAATCTGAACAACCGCTCGATCGGCTTGGACAGCGAGTGCGACCTGGCCTTCGAGGCGCGCACCGACCTCGAGCGCGAGACGGTGCGGGGCTTCCTGGGGCGGCTGGTCGGCCATTTCATCGACCGCTCCGCCGCCGACGTTCTGGAGGCGATGGACCGGGAAGGCGGCCTGGCGGCGGCGATCAACGCGCTGGACGTCAAGGGCGGCCCGCCTCGCCGGCTGCAACCCGTGCCGGAGCGGCGCCTGAGCGGAGTCGAGAAATTCATCGCCGACTGGAACCTGGGCGACGCCATCTCGCCCGACGACGCCTGGCGGCCCTGGGGGCGGCGCGCTCGGCTGCGGCGCGACATCGCCAGGCTCACCGCGCCGCCGCCGGAGCCTCCGGAGCGCCTTCGGCCGTGATCGCCAGCTCGACCACCAGCGGCAGGTGGTCGGAGGCGACCCGCGCGCGGGCGTCATAGGGCGAGCTGACCGCCAGGGTCTCCAGACCCTTGGTCAGAAAGACGTGGTCGATGCGCATGAACGGAAAACTGGACGGGAAGGTCGCCGTCGCGGGACGCGGCCAGACCGGACTGGGGGCCTGGGCGTCGCGCAGGGCCGTGCGCAACATCCGATAGGTCGCCGAATAGGGGGTGGCGTTGAAGTCGCCCAGCACCACGCCCGGCGCGATCCACCCGTCGTCGCCCATCCAGTCGGGACCCAGCAGCGCGGCCGCCTGACGCTTCTGCTCCTGGGGCACGAGTCCGAGGTGGGTGTTTATGATCTGGACCTTGGTCCCGCCGACCTCGACCTCGACCCACAGGGCCCCGCGCGGCTCTAGCCCCGGCACGCGCTTATAGAGTGGCAGACCCTTGGCCTTGACCCGTCGTTCGGGCAGGGCGGTCAGGATGGCGTCGCCGTAGAGTTCCTCCTCGACGGCCATGGCCGGGTGGAAGTGGAAGCTCATCTTCAGGAGTTCCGCCAGACGGTGGGCCTGGTCGACGCCCTTGGTCCGGGCGCGGCGCACGTCCAGTTCCTGCAGGGCCACGACGTCCGGCTTTTCGGCCGCGATGACCTCGGCCACACGCTCGACATCGAGCTTGCGGTCCGCGCCCACGCAACGGTGGACATTGTAGGTCATCAGACGAAGCGTCTTCATCCGCCGAAGAGATCGCCCGAAGCGGCCGGAAGTTCCCCGCTGGGCGGCGTTCCGTTGCGGCTGAGCATGAAGAGGCAGGTCTCGGACCGCCAGTTCTCGATCGCGCTGGCCGGGTTCATGGACCGCGCGGGACCTCGCCCGGCGAAGGCGGCGCTGGCGTCGACCCGCAGGTTCAGGTCCTCCGTCAGGGCCATGAAGTCCGCGAGGGTGCACAGGTGGATGTTCGGCGTCGACCACCAGGGCAGGGGCAGGGCCTTGGTCTCGGGCATCCGGCCCCGGCTCAGCAGCGACCACCGCACGCGCCAGTGGCCAAAATTCGGGAACGAGACGATGGCCCGGTCGGCGATGCGCAGCAGCTCGTCCAGCACGTGGCGCGGCCGGCGCGTCGCCTGCAGGGTCTGGGACAGCACCGCGTAGTCGAACGAGCGATCGGGGAAGTGGTCCAGGTCCAGGTCGGCGTCGCCCTGCACCACCGACAGGCCGCGCGCCATGCAGGCGGCCACGCCCTCGGCGCTCAGCTCCAGCCCCCGGGCGTCGACCTGCTTTTCGTGGGCCAGCAGATCCAGCAGCGCGCCCTCGCCGCAACCGACGTCCAGCACGCGCGAGCCCGGCCGCACCAGGCGCAGGATCTCGCGGAAGTCCTCGCGGATGACGGCGTTCGTCAAATCAGCCCCCGCTCGCGCTCGGCCGAGCCCAGGAAGCCCGCCAGGGCCGCGTCCATGACCGGCTCGTCCAGCAGGAAGGCGTCATGGCCCTTGTCGCTCTCGATCTCGGCGAAGGCCGCGCGGGCGCCGGCCGCGGTGAGCGCGCGCACCAGATGGCGGTTCTCGGCGGTCGGATAGAGCCAGTCGCTCGAAAAGCTCAGTACGCAGAACCGCACGTGGCGGGCGCGCGTGAAGGCTTTGGCCAGAACGCCCCCATGGCTGGCGGCGATGTCGAAATAATCCATGGCGCGCGTGATGTAGAGATAGCTGTTGGCGTCGAACCGGTCGACGAAGCTGGAGCCCTGGTGACGCAGATAGCTCTCGACCTGGAAGTCGGCGTCGAAGCCCCAGGACAGGCCGTCGCGCTGAAGCTCGCGGCCGAACTTCCGCTGTAGGGCGGGTTCGGACAGATAGGTGATGTGGGCGGCCATCCGCGCCACGGCCAGGCCCTTCTCGGGGCGCACCCCGTGCTCGGCATAGGCGCCGCCGCGCCAGTCCGGATCGGCCATGATCGCCTGGCGGCCCACCTCGTGGAAGGCGATGTTCTGGGCCGAGTGGCGCGAGGCCGAGGCCAGGATCACCGCGCTGGCCATCCGCTCGGGATAGTCCACCGCCCACTGCTGCACCTGCATCCCGCCCATCGAGCCGCCGACGACGGCGAACAGGGTGTCGACGCCCAGGGCCGTCACCAGCATCGCCTGGGCGCGGACCATGTCGGCGATGGTGATCACTGGGAACGACAGGCCGTAGGGCCGCCCCGTGGCCGGGTTGATCGAGGCGGGGCCGGTCGAGCCCATGCAGCCGCCGATCACGTTCGAGCAGATGATGAAGTGCCGCGCGGGGTCCAGGGGCTTGCCGGGGCCGACCAGGCGCGGCCACCAGCCGGGCTTTCCGGTCACCGGGTGCGGCGAGGCCACGTACTGGTCCATCGTCAGGGCGTGACAGATCAGCACCGCGTTGGACTTGTCGGCGTTCAGCCGGCCATAGGTCTGGTAGGCGATCTCCAAACCTTCGATCACGCCCCCCGAATCGAGCCGCAGGGGTTCGTTCGCGGGAAACCGCCAGGTTCCCCCGTCGGACAGGACGGGCGTGACCAGATCGAGCGCAGCCATGCCGCCTTGGAGCGCTTGGCGAAGAAGGTGTCAACCGCCGGCTTCCTGATAGAGCGGCGTCCGGCTATGGAGGACGCCATGGAGCGACTGATCCTGATGCGCCACGGCAAGGCCGAGCGGCACGCCCAGAGCGGCGGAGATTTCGAGCGCGCCCTGGCCGAGACCGGCCAGGCCGACGCCCTGGTCATGGGCGGGGTGCTGGCCGAGGCCGGTTTCACGCCCGACCTGATGCTGGTCTCCTCGGCGCGGCGCACCCGCGAGACGGCCGAGCGCGTCGTCACCCACTTCCCGTCCCTGGTTCGGGTCGAGCACCTGCGCGACCTCTATCACGCCGATCCCGAGGACATCGTCCGCGCGGTCGAGGACCACGCCGAGACGGCCGGCACGGTGATGGTGGTCGGCCACAATCCCGGAATGCATGAACTGGCGCTGCGCCTGGCCGCCCAGGCCGGCGCGCCGCCGATCCATACCAGCAAGCTGCGTGGCCGCTTCCCGACCTCGACCGCCGTGGTGTTCGGCTGGACGGGCGGCAAGCCGGTCCTCGAGCGGCTTTTCTACGCGCACGAGAATGGCGGAGCCGGCGGCGAATGACCCTGATCTACAAGATCCTCTCTCGCGCGGAATGGGCGGCGGCCAAGGCGGCCGGCCGTTTCGAGGGCTCGGCCGTCGATCATCAGGATGGCTTCATCCACCTCTCGGCGGCGGATCAGGCCCAGGAGACCGCGGCCCGATATTTCAAGGACCAGGCCGATCTCGTCCTGCTGGGGATCGAGGCCGAAAGCCTGGGCGAGGCGCTGAAGTGGGAGGCCTCGCGCGGCGGGGCGCTGTTCCCGCATCTCTACCGGCCTTTGCTGATCTCCGAGGTGCTGAGCGAGGCCGCGCTGTCGCTCGACGCCGACGGCGTCCCGCGGCTGGGCGACCATCTCGCATGAGCGCGCACGACCTAGCCGCCCGCGCCCTGCATGTGCTCGATCCCGAGGAGGCGCACGGCTGGGCCATCCGGGGGCTGAAATGGGGTCTGGGGCCGCGCGACAGCGGTCCGGACGATCCGATCCTCGCCGTGAAGCTGGCGGGCCTCGACCTGCCCAACTGCGTGGGCCTGGCCGCCGGCTTCGACAAGAACGCCGAGGTTCCCGACGCCATGCTGGCCGCCGGCTTCGGCTTCGTGGAGGCGGGCACGGTCACGCCGCTGGCCCAGGCCGGCAATCCGCGTCCGCGCCTGTTCCGCCTGACCGAGGACCAGGCGGTGATCAACCGCATGGGCTTCAACAACGGCGGCCTCGAGCCGTTCGCGCGGCGCCTGTCGGTCCGCCGGGGCCGGGGCGGCGTGGTCGGCGCCAATATCGGGGCCAATAAGGACGCCGACGACCGCATCCAGGACTATGTCGCCGGCCTGACCCGCCTCTGGGGCCTGTCGGACTATTTCACCGCCAACATCTCCTCGCCCAATACGCCCGGCCTGCGCGCTCTTCAGACCAAGGCGGCGCTGGAGGAGCTTCTGGGTCGCCTGGCCGAGGCGCGGGCGACGCTGAAGGCCTCGTCCGGGCGCGACTATCCAATCTTCCTGAAGGTCGCCCCGGATCTCGAGGACGGCGAGGTCGAGGCGATCGTCGAGACCGTCGTCGGCGCGGGCCTGGACGCCATCATCGTCAGCAACACCACCATCGCCCGGCCGGACTCCCTGAGGTCCGCCCTGGCCAGCGAAGGCGGCGGCCTGTCCGGCGCGCCGCTCTTGGCGCCTTCGACGATGGTGCTCAAGCGCTTCCACGCCGCCGCCGCCGGACGGGTGGCGCTGATCGGCGCGGGCGGGATCGCCGACGGCGCGGGCGCCTACGCCAAGATCCGCGCCGGGGCGCGGGCGGTGCAGCTCTATTCGGCCCTGGTCTATGGCGGTCCGGGCCTGGTCAAGCGCATCAAGCGCGACCTGGCCGCCCGTCTTCGAGCCGATGGCTTCGCCGCCGTCGAGGACGCGGTCGGGGCGCCATGACGTCCGCGCGCGCCCTGACGCTGCTTCGCCGTTTCGGGCCGCTGGCGGTCATCGTCGTTCTGTTCGTGATCGCCTTCGCCAGCGGCCTGCCCGAGCACCTGTCCCTGGAGGAGCTGCGGGCGCGGGGAGCCCAGCTGCAGGCCTATGCTCGCGAGCACCCGGTGCTGTGCGCGGAAATCTATCTGGCCGTCTATGTCGGCTCGGTGGCGATCTCCCTGCCGGGCGCCCTGGTGCTGTCCCTGACCGGCGGCTTCCTGTTCGGCCCGCTGGGCGGCGGCCTGGCGGCGGTCGCCGGCGCCTCGGGGGGCTCGACCATCACCTTCCTGGTGTTTCGCACCGCCTTTGGCGACATGCTGCGCAAGGCGCCCGACGCCTTCATCGCGCGCGTGGCCGAGGGGCTGCGCAAGGACGCGTTCCACTACCTTCTGACCCTGCGCCTGATCCCGGCCTTTCCCCTGCTGATCGTCAATATCGCGGCCGCGATCGCCAGCGTTCCGGCCCGCACCTTTCTGCTGGCCTCGGTGCTGGGCATGATCCCCAGCTCGTTCGTCTATGCCGGCATCGGCGCGGGGCTGGGCCACATCTTCGCCCAGGGCGGCCCGGTGACGTTGGGAACCCTCTTGTCGCCGCGGATCTATCTTCCGATCATCGGCATGGGCGTTCTAGCCTTTCTGCCGCCTTTGTGGCGCCATTGGCGCAAAGGGCGCGGAGCGACGCCCTTGGACGAGAAGTAGCCGCGACTGATGGCCGATCCGGTTTCGCCGTCGGAGAATGAGATCGCCCTGACGCGGAAGCGGTTTCCGTGGCCGGGCGGCCTGTCGGCGCGCCTTCTGCTGTTCACCGCCATCGTCGTCACCTTCGGCGGTCTGCTGGTCCTGCCGCCGACCCTGGCGGCCTACGAGGAAAGCTGGCTGCTGGACCGCGTGCGCTCGGGCGAACTGGCCTCGACCATCGCCGAATCCGATCCCAACCTGCGGGTCAGCGACGCGGTCGCCAACCAGATGTTCGACCAGGCCGGGGCCGTCACCGTGGCCGTCCAGGCCGAGGGCGCCCGACGCCTGGTCCTGCCGCCCAAGCAGCCGTTCAAGACCCCCTATCTGGTCGATCTGCGCCGCCAGAACCCCGGCTCGTGGCTGGCCGCCCCGTTCTTCACCCTGACCAGCCCGCCTGGCAGCATGGTCCGCGTGATGGCCGAGCCGCGCTTCCGCAAGGCCGAGTTCGTCGAGGTCGTTCTGCCCGACGCGCCGCTGAAGGCGCAGCTGATCAGCTATTTCTGGAAGCTGACCGGCGTGACGGTGTTCGTCGCCAGCCTGGCGGGGCTGTTCGTCTACGCGTTCCTGAACATCTTCCTGGTGCGGCCGATGCAGCGGATCACCCGGGCCATGGAGGCGTTCCGGGGCGACCCCGACGATCCCGCCGCCCGCATCGCCGTCTCCAAGCGCCGCGACGAGATCGGCCGGGCCGAGGCTGAGCTCGACCGGATGCAGGCAGACCTGCTGGCCGCCCTGTCGTCCAAGGCGCGGCTGGCGGCCCTGGGCGAGGCGGTGGCGAAGATCAATCACGACCTGCGCAACATGCTGACCAGCGCCCAGATGGCGTCGGACCGCCTGGCCGCGCTCGGCGATCCCAAGGTCGCCCAGGCCCTGCCGCGTCTCGAGCGGGCCCTCGACCGTGCCATCACCCTGGCCTCGGACGTCATGGCCTATGGCAAGTCCAAGGAGCCCGAGCCGGTGACCCGCGTCATCCCGCTGCGTCCCGCCCTGGACATGGCAGCCGAGGACGCCGGCCTGACCGCCCAGGGGGTGGTGCTGCAGACGGTGATCGGCCCGCGCGAACAGATCCTGGCCGATCCGGACCAACTGCACCGCATTCTGACGAATCTGCTGCGCAACGCCCGCGAGGCGATCGAGGGCGCGCCGGATCGCGGCGGCAAGGGCAAGGTGTTCGTCGAGCTGCGCCGCGTCGAGGGCCTGAGCGTCCTGCGCCTCTCCGATGACGGTCCGGGCGTGCCAGAGCGGGCGCGGACCAACCTGTTCCAGCCCTTCGTCGGCTCGGCGCGACGCGGCGGGACGGGCCTTGGCCTGGCCATCGCCCGCGAGCTGGCCCAGGGCCACGGCGGGGATTTGACGCTCGTGGAAACCGGTCCGGGCGGCTCGGTGTTCGACCTGACTCTGGCCGGCGTCCCCGAGCCCTCGCCGGAGAGCGATGATCGCGCCGACGCATCGGCGCATTAGGAGGATGTCCCGCATGGCGACCACCTGGACCATCGCGGTGATGATCGGCGCCTCGCCCGACGGCGCGCCGGTGCATCAGGTGACCGTCGAGGCGCCGGACGCGCCGACCGCCCTGCGGCGCGTGGCGGCGATGATCGCGGTCGAGGACGCCGCGGCGTCCGACCTGCTGCTGGACGGCCAGGAGGAGGTGTTCTCCCGCGCCGAGGTCGAGACGGGCCTGGAAGAGCACCAGGCCCGCGTCTGACCGGCTTTAAAGGCCCTTGGCGACGCCCTCGCGGCGCGGATCGGCGCCGCCTTCCAGAACGCCGCCCTTGCGCACGATGACGCCTTGCAGGCCCGAGCCCTCGATCTGACCGGTCTTCACCCCCACGCCGCGCGCGTTCAGCGCCGACAGCATCGCCGGGCCGAACAGGTCCGCGTCGCCCGAATAGGCGTCGCCGCGCGCCACCAGGTTCGGCAACGACACCGCCTGCTGCATGTTCAGGCCCCAGTCGAACACGCCGACCATGGCCTTCAGATTGTAGGAGAGGATGGCGTTGCCGCCGGGCGAGCCCAGGGCGGCGACGAACTTGCCCGTCTTCTTGTCCAACATGATGACCGGGGACATCGACGAGCGCGGCCGCTTGCCGCCCGCCACGGCGTTGGCCGCCGGCGCGCCGTCCTTCTCGGTCGGCGAGAACGAGAAGTCGGTCATCTGGTTGTTCAGGAAGAAGCCGTTCACCATCCGGCCGTTGCCAAAGACGCTCTCGACCGTGGTGGTCATGGAGACCACATTGCCCTTCGTGTCCACGACGACGAAGTGGGTGGTGCCGCCGGGCTCCTTGGTGGCGTCGACGCCGACCTTGGGCGCGCCGGCGGGGTGGCCGAACGGCGGCGGATCGCCGGCCGTCGTCGTGATCAGCTTGGCGCGTTCGGCGACGTATTTCGGATCCAGCAGGCCCTGCACCGGCACGGTGACGAACGACGGATCGCCCACATAGCGGTCGCGGTCGGCGTACATGACCCGCTCGGCCTGGGCCAGCAGGGTCCACGCCACCGGATCGGTCGGGCCGCGCTTGGCGATGTCGGTGTGTTCCAGCATGGCCAGGGCCTGCAGGAGGGCGACGCCGCTCGACTGCGGATTGGGCACGCAGACGGCATAGACCTTCCAGGGTCGGCACAGGGCGTCTGCCGAGCGCGGCTTGTAGGCCTTGAGGTCCGCCAGGGTCATGCTACCGGGCAGGTCGCCCTGATGCACCCGATCGACGATCGCCTGGGCGATCGGACCTTCGTAGAGCGCCGAGGGGCCCTCGGCGGCCAGGCGCCGCACCGTCTCGGCATAGGCCGGGTTCTTCAGCACGTCGCCGGCCTGGTAGCGATTGCCGTCCGGCTTGGTGAAGTACTTCACCGCATCGGGCGCGCTGGCCTGCGGCGCGCGGGCGCTGTTGATCATGCTGGCCAGGCGCGGGCTGACCACGAAGCCGTCGGCGGCTAGCGTCTGGGCGTCCTTGAACAGGCTCTTCCAGGCGAGCTTGCCGTGTTCCTTCTGGGCCTGGGCCAGCATCGCCACCGCGCCGGGCACGCCGGTCGAGCGGCCGGACATCAGGCCGGTGATGAAGGGCAGGGGCTTGCCGTCAGGGCCCAGGAACATGTCCGGGCCCGCGGCGGCCGGCGCGGTCTCGCGGCCGTCATAGGCCGTCACCTTGCCGGTCTTGGCGTCGTAGAAGACCATGAACGCGCCGCCGCCCAGGCCCGAGCTTTGCGGCTCCACCAGGCCCAGCACGGCCTGGATCGCCACGGCCGCGTCGACCGCGCTTCCGCCCTCGCGCAGCACCCGCAGGCCCGCCTGCACGGCCAGCGGATTGGCGGCGGCCACCATGCCCTTGGCGATCGGCGAGTGGGCCGCTGGCCTGGGCTTGGGCATGGCCAGCGGAATCGATTCCGCCTGGGCCGCGACCGGCGCGACCGCCAATTGGACGCAGGCGGCCATGGCGAGCAGGGAGGGCGACAAGATACGACGCATTCGGATCCTCTTGACCAGAACGAAGGACGGCCTGCCCGCCGACCCGGAAGGGGTTCATGGACACCAAACCCGCGACGCTGTCACGCCCAGATCCTCTGTGATCGTCGCCAATCGCCCCGATGATCCCCAGCGCGGCAAGGTCCCGCCGTCCGCCGAACGCCGATGCGCGAAACTTTTCGAATTTTCCGGAAAACCGGGCTTGCGTCCCCGGAATGAACCGGCTATCTCCCCCGCCTCGCCGCAAGGCAGTGCGCGCCCGTAGCTCAGCTGGATAGAGCATCAGACTACGAATCTGAGGGTCGGACGTTCGAATCGTTCCGGGCGCGCCATTCTTCCAAACATCGTTGAAAACCCTGCGGTTTCACCGTCTGGAAGACCGTCTTCGGACGATTGCTACACAAACCTGCTACACAATCGCGCGCCCGAAAACCTCCTAACCATCAGACAAGGTTCAGGAAAACGATCAAGCGGGTGCTACGCAAACAGTCTACACGTTGTTCGATTTCATTTCGTTCGGCGGGGTGGTCGCATCTACTACCGGCGGCGTGTGCCGGAGGCCCTTAGAGCGATTATCGGGAAGCGTGAGGTTTGGAGATCGTTGGGAACGGACAGCCCAACGGTCGCCGTGCGACGGTCTCATGATGTTGCGGCGACGATTGAACGGGATTTCGAGCAAGCGCGTGCTCTCGCCGGTTTAAGCGTCGATCAGCGGATTTTGGCGCGACCCGTCGCGGCAGCCTCGGCACCCGCCAAAATCGACATGGCTGAAAGCGTTGCGGTCAGGTCATCCGATCCGGCTCCGAGCGCCACCCTTCGAGACATCTACGACGCCTACATGTCCGATCCCACGCGGGACTGGTCTCCGAGAACACGGCTCGCTTATGACACCACGCGAAAACTCGTTCTGGCAGCCAACGAGTTCGGAAACCATGTTGCCCGCAAAGCGAAGCTCCGATCAACGTGCGTGCGTAGGTTGTCCACAGGGCGGGCCACATCAATGATGTGCAGCTACGACATCATCGGTCGCAAGCGCTACCGGCGGCGGTCGCGATAAATACCATCATGGACCTATACGATCTCATGGCCCGCCGGGGCCTAACCCATTCGCGCCGCCACTACTCGACCGAGTGGCTGGGCTTGGCGCCCAATTACGCCTGTCTGCGGGGTGATCGCCCTCCGTCGGAAGCGGCCACGCTGACCCTGATCCGAAAGCTGCTTGATCGCCGCCGCTACATCCTTGCCGCGCATGTGTTGCGCGTGCTGATCTGGCCAGATCAGCCGGATCGCAAACTTCCTTGGCATTAATGAGGGCTCTCGCCCCTTGATCGTCATTTGATCATCGTTCGGAATGTTGTCGCCTGCGTGCTTAGAGAGAAGAGCGACATAATTTCGACGGGGATCGTCTGGTCGATGACGAGACCAATGACTCTTGCAAACGGGCGGGGCCTGATCGGTAGACGAGGACCGGAGCCGCGCTGAGCGGCGAGGACCGCAGGCGTTGGCGATCAGGTCACGACGAGGTGGGCGCGGCCAGCGCCCCCTCCATGCTCAAATCAACGAGTGTGACATTCTCATCTGTCGTATCCAGCCGAGCCGCTCGCCTGCGGCTCCCGCCATCGGGACGAGCCAAAACGACTTCGCCTTCGCTCGTCGTTCCGGCTCGTCGTCAGCTTCGCATCTTCCTCGTTATCCGATGCCTTCTGTTTCCGGCCGCAGGCCCGGACAAGCACGCAAGCGACAGGCGCCGTGACTCAATCACTCGGTTCTGACACGCCCGATCCCGGCGCCACGGATCGTGGCCAGACAACGGGTTCGGCAACGCCCGTGCAGACCCGTTTTTGTTACGCCCAGTCGTCCATATCGACACCGGCGCCCTCGAAACGGATGCTGGTGATCATCGCCTTGCCCCGGACCAGACGCGGACCATGGGTGGCGATGTAGCGGACCGCCCCGGACGACATCCCCGCGCCAACGCTCCAGAGGGCGTCCACAGGAAGACTGGCGTAGACGGTGAAGCGGGTCTTGTCGGCGTCCATCAGGCCCACGCCATGAGGCCCTTCGCGGAACCCCGTGCGGTCGCGCTTCTCGGCGATGAGGCGACGGTCTCCGACAAGGTGGAACTGGACGATCCGTTCAGCGAACCGAGCCGGGTGAAGACAACGGCCCTCCACCTTCCATGCCGGGTGTTCGCCGTAGGGATCAGGCTCGTCCGGGCGATGGGCCAGACCGAAGCTGTAGTAGGGCGACGCCGACATGATCTCGAACAGGAAGGACTCGTAGGCCTCGACAGGTCGCTTGGGCTTCTTGGCCATCGTCACCCCGCCAGCGTCGAGACGGTCAGGCCCACGAAGATCGCCGCCGACAATCCCACGCAGACCCAGCCCAATGTGGTCAGCGAGTTCCGCAGCCTGATCCGGCGCCGTCTGAGCATCGTTCCCCCGATCTATCGCCGCGACCCTAGCCAGACCGGTCCAAGGCCGCCAGCCGTCCAGCCCGAGGGTGCGTCCGATATTGTCGGTGAGGGTCTTGTCCCCGTTGGTTAAGCAGCGCACCTCAGCGCACGCCCACCATCACGGAGAACCCGCCTGAAACGAGCAGCCCTGTACGTCCGTGTCAGCACCGACGCCCAGACCGTCGAGAACCAGATCATGGCTCTGACCGAGGTCGCCCAACGGTCAGGCTGGACCGTGGTGCAGACCTACCGCGATGAAGGCATCTCCGGCGCGAAAGGACGGGACAGACGGCCGGGTTACGACGCGCTCCTGAAGGCTGTAGCGCGACGGGAAGTGGACATAGTGGCGTCGTGGAGCGTTGACCGCCTCGGGCGCTCCCTCGGCGATCTGGTGGCCTTCCTGACCGACATCCAGACCAAGGGCTGCGACCTCTACCTGCACCAGCAGGCTATAGACACCTCGACGGCCAGCGGGCGGATGCTGTTCCAGATGCTGGCGGTCTTCGCGGAATTTGAGAGGTCGATGATCCGGGCGCGCGTCATGTCGGGGCTGGAGCGCAGTCGCGCCAAGGGCGTCAGGCTCGGCCGTCCGCCCATCCCGCCGATCCGGCTCAAGAAGGTCGAGCAAGGCCTTCGCGCCGGTCAGTCGATCCGGGCGGTAGCCAAAGCAAACGGCGTCTCCACCGCCACCGTCCAGCGAGTCAAACAGACCATGGCGGCGACGGCCTGTTGACCGTTGAGGCCGCAAATCGGCAGCCTCGGAGACCTGAGTCTACCGAGTATCGACCATGGCCAGAGACGGCGAAATCACGCCCCCGACCAACCACGCCGACCACACCCCGAAGAGCCCTAAGCGGTCTCGTTCCGGGCGCGCCATTTTCTCCTAATGATTTCAAATGGTTCGCGGGCGCTCGGTTGAGCTTGCCGCGTCTCTGGCGGCTGTAACGGCTGTAACCAGCTTGGCCTTTCTGCGTGAAAGCAGTCGGCGGGAACATGGTTTCGCCATTTAATCAACGTCATAGCGATATGATTGTAGTCTGAGGGTCATTTCCCGAAAGGTATGCTTGGTAGAGCCGACGCGCTGCATGGCCTAGGCGGCGCCGATCTTGTTGCCGTAGCCGATGACGATGGTGGCGACGATGAGGAGGGCGACGCCGCTCCAGACCGTGGCCTTCACGGCTGGTCGAGCGTCCTTCCATTCGCGTAGGGCGAAGCCCCAAACGGTGCCGAAGATGATGATGCTGGCCATGTGCAGGGTCCAGCTGGAAAAGCCGAACTTGCCCATCTGGCTTTCGCCCATGGTGTAGAAGAAGAATTGGAAGTACCAGGCGACGCCAGCGAGGGCGCAGAGCAGATAGTTGACCAGGAGCGTCGGCTTCGGCGCGTCGGCCTCCACGCTCTTGCCCAGCCATTGGCCGGCGCTCTTGTTGCGCGCGATCAGGTAGCCGCACCATAGCCCATTGGTCAGAAGGCCGCCAAACATCACCAAGCATAACACGGGCAGACCGGTCCACAGGGGGCCGGTGCCGGCGGCGGCGGAGATCGCCTTGATCGGCTCGCCCGCGGCCAGGCCGAAGGCGAAGCAGGCGGACATGATCCCCGAGAAAATGGCCACGGCGACCCCCTTCTTGAAATCGAACTCGGCGATGACGGCCTTCTTGGCGTCTTCGGAGAGCGCTGCGTCCTTGCGCGCCCCCGCCAGCGCCACAACGACTATGCCCGCCAGGGTGATGGCCAGGCCCAACAGAATGATTCTGCCCGAGGCGTTGTTCAGCAGCTTCTCGGCGAAGTCGCCCTGGACGATCGGCGGGATCAGGGTGCCGAACACCGTGCAGAGGCCGAGCACCACCGCCATGCCCAGCGACAGGCCCAGATAACGCATGGTCAGGCCGTAGGTCAGGCCGCCGAAACCCCAGAGGACGCCGAAAAGGATGCAAAGGCCGGCGATGGTTCCTGGGGTCTGGCTCATCACGCCGAGAAGGTCTCGGGTCTGGACGGCGGCGAAGAACCATGGGGCCAGCAGCCACGAGAAGATCCCTCCCGTCAGCCAGAAGACCTCCCAAGACCAGCGGCGCACGCCGCGATAGGGCACGTAAAAGCTCGCCGAGGCTAGGCCGCCCAACCAGTGGAACAGCACGCCGAGCAGCGGATTGGGCGTCATGGTCTCTTCCCTTGTTTGTCTTTGTTGCGCCGGTTCGGCGAGGCGGAAAAACGATGGTCGGCGGGCGCCGGAGCAGCGCTTTGTCGGGAAGCTATCCCTCGGCAAGACTCCACGCGATTTGGCCCGCGCCTACCTCCCCCAACACAATCTGTGACACGCCATCGGTCAGGCGGCGCGATCAATCAGGGTCCGTCGGCCATTCGTCTTGGGTTCCACAATATGAGAAGTTGTGCTATAAAATGAAACCAGCGTCAAGGGGAGCGCAGCCGGTGGCGGATGACGAAACGCGGCGCCCAAGGCCGTCGGCGGCAGCCAGACCCTCTTCCGGGGCCTGGATCCCCTGGACGTCGATGCGCGAATAAGCCCCGCGCGGGGTCGCCTTCGACCTGGAAAAACACCGCGCGCGCCCGTTGGGGGGCTCGCCCGCTCAGCGCTGAATTCATGAAACGCTGGGTGAGGAGGGGCAAGCCGATCCGCATGGATGAAATTTGTTCCATCGGTGGTTGACTTCCGCCGAGCAAGGTATTTCCATGATGTGACTAGCTATACCAAAATATGGGATTTACGTGCTGTGAAGCGCGCCCGGCGTCGCGGCGATCGCGGTGAGCCCGGTCAGCGCATCGGCGGTGTCCCAAGAAAAACGGTCAGGTGAGGAAGTGATGCGGAAAAACGGACGGATCGGCACGACCGTAAGGATGATCCTTGGTCGCTCGGGACTGGTCGGCGGCGTTTGCGTCGCCGCCCTGACGGCGTTCGCCCAGTCGACCGTCGTCCACGCCGCCGTGATCGGCAAGAACCAGCCCGCGCAATCGCTCACCCTGGAGCGTCTCTCGGAGCTGCCGCCCGCGCAGCGCGCCGCCTGGGCCGCCTACATCAAGCGTTCGCAAGCCCAGATGGCGACGGACAAGGCGACATTGGCCGCCGAGCTCGCGCCCGGCCAGCAACCGCCTCCGCCGCCGGAGGCGGGCAGCGGCCACATGCCGCTCGACAGGGACCCCGCGTGGTACGCCGGGCCGGAGGCCCGCGCGATCGCCGACACGATCCTCAGCTTTCAGACGCCAGCCGGCGGCTGGAGCAAGAACCAGGACCGCACCAAGCCGCCGCGCCTGAAGGGCCAGCGCTACGCCAACAACGCCGAGCACATGGCGTTGGACGACAGTTTCGATGCTCCCAAGGATCGCTTCTGGACCTTTGTCGGCACGCTCGACAACGACGCCACCACGACCGAGATGCGCTTCCTGGCGAAGGTCCAGCAGCAGCTTCCCGGCAAGGACGGCGACGCTTATCGCGCCAGCATCATCAGGGGTGTCAAATACCTGCTGGCGGCCCAGTACCCGAACGGCGGCTGGCCGCAGATCTATCCGATCGAAGGCGGGTTCCACGACGCCGTGACGTTCAACGATAACGCCGTGGCCGAGGCCGCGATGATCCTGGAGGACGTCGCCGAGGCGCGGCCCGAATTCGCCTTCGCGTCGCCGAGCTTGCGCAGGGCCGCCGGCGAGGCGTCCGCTCGCGCCATTCGGCCGATCCTGGATTCCCAGGTCGTGGTCGACGGCAAGAAGACCTTGTGGCCGCAGCAGGTCGACCCGCTGACGCTGAAGCCCAGCTCGGCCCGCGACTACGAGATGCGGTCTTTGGCCAGCGGCGAAAGCACCGACATCCTGCTGTTCCTTATGCGCCAGCCCAAGCCAACGCCAGAAGTGAAAGGCGCGATCCATGCCGGCGTGGCGTGGCTCAAGGCCCATGCGATCTACGACAAGGCCTTCACCAAGGTGAGCGACGAAGAGGGGCGCAAGCTGATCGATAAGCCCGGCGCGGGTCCGATCTGGTCGCGCAATTACGACATTCGCACCGGCCAGCCGATCTTCGGCGACTGGGGCAAGACGATCCATGACGACGTCAACGAGATCTCCAAGGGGCGCCGCAACGGCTATTCCTGGTACTCGGCCGGCCCTCAGAAGGCGCTGGACGCCTATGAGCGCTGGGCGCCCGCCAATCCATAGGGCGGCTGGCGCCTGAGCGGCGAGGACCAGGACGACATCGACTGGACGCGAAAGGGGGCTTTCCCACGGGGGTGGGGCGGCCGGGAAGATCCATGGGCGTGACCGTGAAAACGCGGCGCGCCTGTCGAGACACGAAAACAAAAGGCCGCGAGGCCGGGGGCAGGGAACAGATGAAACTCTCAATTACCGCGGACGCCGTCGCCGTGAAGCTGATGGTTGGCGCCTCGATCCTAGCGCTGGCCGCCGGGGCCGCGAGCGTGGGCCGCGCCCAGAGCGTCGCGCCCACGACCGCCTCGCCGGCCGCCGGCGAGCAAGTCGAGGAGGTCGTCGTCGTGGGGGCGCGCAAGGCCGAGCAGTCGGCGATCCAGCGCAAGAAGCGCGCGGCCACCAACCAGGACTCGATCGTCGCCGATGACGTTGGCAACTTCCCGGACAAGAACGTCGGCGAAGCCGTCGCCCGCATCGCCGGCGTCGCGCTGGACGTCGCCGACGACGGCCAGCAGGGCGGCTTCACCATCCGGGGCCAGGGCGCGGACCTGGTGCGGGTCGAGGTCGATGGCATGTCGATGCTGTCGACCAGCAGCCAGGACGGCCGCTCGGTGACGAGCCTGGGCGACATGTCTTCGGACCTGATCAAGAGCGTCGACGTGATCAAGGGCCAGACCGCCGACATGACGCCGGGCGGCGTCGGCGGGACCGTGCGCATCGAGCAGCGCGGCGGCCTGGATTTCTCCAAGCCCACGGCCAAGCTGAACGTCCAGTACCAGAACAATTCCCTGGAGAGTAAGTGGACGCCGCGCATCAACGGGTTCGCCACCCGCAAATTCTTCGACGATCGCCTCGGGATCCTGATCAACTTCACCTACGACGATGCGCGCACGGTGACCGACACCGCGCGCGTCTCGGACAAGCAGGCCGGCTATCTGCCGCTCGGCGACCAGGACAACTCGCCGAACAAGAGTTTCTCGACGCCTTACGACCCTCGCGCGGCGGCGGTCACAACCAAGGCCGGCTGCGCCGCCCTTGGGGCGCCAGCGGCCGGACAGCCGGATGCCCGTCTGAACTGCTTCGCGCAGTGGGAGGATTTCGTCCCCTCGCTGGTGCGTTTCAGCCGCGGGGTCCGCGAGGACAAACGCTACTCGGCTCAGTTTCGCGCCGACTTTCGCGTCAACAACGACCTGACGGTCTTCGCGTCGTACAACCCCAACATCAATCGTCAGAATTCCGACGCTTTCAACCTAAGCGTCGCCAGCCCGACCGGCTCGACCAGCGCCGCGGGCGTCCTGACGACCAGCATGCGGAACGTGACGGTCAATGCGAACCACTATGTCACGCAGTACGATCTGATCCGGGGAAACGGCTCGACGACCCTGAACTGGACCTCGCAGGATCGCTATATCGAGCGGCGAGACCAGCAGCACTACCTGCAGGCCGGCGCGGACTTCAACAAGGGGGCCTGGACCGTCAAGGCCCGCGCCCAGTACGCCTTGGCCAAGAGCAAGCGCGAGGATGAGGCGTTCAGTTTCGTCGCCTCGATCCCACAGGCGACCTTCCAGATGGTTCCCGAAAATGGCCTGTGGACGATGTTCGCGCCGTCATCGGTCGATCTGACCAGCGCCGCCGCCTACTATCCGGTCCTGGGCGCCAATGGACTGAGCGCCACTTCGCAACTCGAATATACGCCGCAGGCCGACAAGAGTTCTGAACTGAACTACCAGATCGACGTCACGCGCGATTTCGACCATTTCGGTCCGCTGAAGACCTTCAAGTTCGGTCTGCAGCGCCGCGACCACGACAACAACACCTGGCGGGAAGACAGCTTCGACATCGCGCCGGGCGTGACCCTATATCGCGCGCGCAGCCTGGACCTGCTGCAGTACTGCGTCCCTTCGGCGGCCCCCGCCAGCGCGCCTTGCGTGTTTGGAACGGCCAACCGGCCCAGCACGACCGTCAAGGACCAGCAGTACCGCACCTACACCCTGACACAGGCTCAGTATCAGTCGCTGATCAACAACAGCCTGCAAGACATTCCTGGCGGTCAGTTCTTCGGCGGGATGCCGGGCCGGGGCAACCTGCTCGACAGCTGGTCGGCCTTCAACTTCCAGACCTTCTTCAACGAGCTGGGTCAGTACGCCGATCTTAGCCGCCACAATCCCAGCTGCCTCTACAGCTGCCTCGCCTCCGACGGTAAGACGTACAAGCGACCGTCCTATTCGACCAACGAGAAGACGACCTCGGCCTATGCCATGGTCGACTTCGAGACGCGCCTGGGCTGGATGCCCGTCACGGCCAACTTCGGCGTGCGTTATCAGCAGGTCGAGGTCAATGGACAGCCGTCGATCGTCATCAACAACCTGACCATCGATCCGGCGATCCTGGCGGCCCTTAACGCCGGCCAGACCGTCGATCCGAACAAGGTGATCAACAGCACCTTCGTTTCGCGCCAGCAGACCAGCATCAGCCGCAAGTCGAACGACTTCCTGCCCAGCTTCAATCTGGCGCTGTGGCCGATCGAGGATCAGTTCGTGGTCCGCTACTCGATCGCCAAGCAGCGCGCGCGGCCCAGCATGTTGCAGCTGACGGGCAACTCGGCGGCGACCTGCAGCAAGATCGACGCCACGACCCGGGCGGCCATCGAGAAGCTGATCGCGCAATATCCCAATCAGTTCAACGACCCGAACGTCGACGATGAGGACGCCGGCGCGACGATCCGCGGCGACGCGGCCAACAACTGCTCTGGCCGCATCGGCAATCCGCAGTTGAAGGGCTACGCCGCGACGACCCAGAACCTGTCGGCGGAGTGGTATCCGAACCGCGACACCCAGCTGAGCGTCGGCTTCTTCGCGATCGACGTGAAGTCGGGCTATCCCGACACCACGACCATCAACGGCTACGAGATCCAAGGCGAGACCTACACGGTCGACACCTACATGGACGGCCCGAGCGGGTTGAAGCAGAAGGGTTTCGAAGTGGCGGGCCGCACGGCGTTCACCTTCCTGCCGTGGCGCTTGAAATATACCGGCGCGGGTTTCAACTACGCGCGCAATAGGTCGAACGAGACCAATACGGTGGTCGACCTGTTCACGGGCAAGGCCTTGCCGCCGACCAAGCAGTCCAACTACACCTATAACCTGAACTTCTGGTACGACGATGGGCGTCTGAACGCGCGCGTGGCCTATCAACGCCGCGACTTCTACTATGATCGCACCGACGCTTCGGCCAGCATCAACCGCGTGCCGACGGCCCTCGGCGGCGCGGCGACGTCGTACTACAAGATGGTCTCGCCGATCTTCAAGACGGGGAACAAGTCGCTGGATGCGCGAGCGTCCTACAAGCTGACCTCGCGGCTCCAGCTGTTCGCCGAGGGCAAGAACCTGCTCGACGACAGCGTGTCTCGCTACACGCCGGAGAAGTACCGCAACATCGGCGGGGGTACGCCCTACATCTACGACACCTATTACCTCGGTCGCCGCTATTACTTCGGCTTGATCGCCCAGTTCTAAGTTCGAAGACAGGCCTGGCCTCGAAGGAGGCTGGGCCTTGGAGTTTAAGCCACCATGCCGGCAAACGGAGCCTCACGTCGGGGATTTCTGCTCGGCGCCAGCGCGCTGGGCCTGGTCGCCGCCGTGTCCGCGCGCGCGGCTGACCGGGCTGGTCTATCGCGATTGGCGGATAGCTTCCTCCGACCGCCAGCCGAAAGCCGACCCATGGCCCGCTGGTGGTGGTTTGGCGGCGCCGTCGAGGCCGAAGAGATCGTCCGTGAGATCAAGGCGATGAAGGCCGGCGGCTTCGGCGGCTTCGAAATTCAGCCGGTCTATCCGCTGTCGCTGGACGATCCCAAGCTGGGCGTGAGGAACAAGCCCTATCTGTCGAAAGACTTCCTCGACATGGTCACTGTCGCGGCGCGGACGGGCAGGGCGGAGGGCTTGCGCGCGGACATCACGCTCGGGTCCGGCTGGCCCTTCGGCGGGCCCCATATCGATGCCGAGCTGGCCGCCGCCCGTATCGTCAAGCTGGACCTGCCCGCGCCTACCGGTGTCGAGGCCGTGGATCTGCCGGCGCTTGAAACGGGCCAGCGCTATGTGGCCGCTTTCGTGGGAACCTCGCCGGACGACGCCCGGGCCGCCAAGATCGACGGCTCGCGGGCCCTGTTCGCCAAGGCCGAGACGGCGCGGACCCTCTATCTCGTTCTGCAAACGCGGACCCGCCAGCAGGTCAAGCGAGCGTCGGTCGGCGCCGAGGGCTTCGTGCTCGACCACCTGAACGCCCGCGCCGTCCGCAAGCATCTCGAGGCGGTGGGCGAACCGCTGCTGGCGGCGTTTGGCGATGACCGTCCTTACGCCGTCTTCAGCGACAGCCTGGAGGTCTATGGGGCCAACTGGACGGACGATCTGCTGCCCGAGTTCGAGGCTCGCCGGGGCTATGACCTGACGCCTTATCTGCTGGATCTGTTCCACGACACCGGCCGTTCGGCCGGTGTCCGCCATGACTGGGGGCTGACCCTCTCGGAGCTGATCAGCGAGCGCTACCTGACCCAGGTGAGCGCGTGGGCCAAGTCGCGCCAAACCCTCTTCCGGTCGCAGACCTACGGGACGCCGGCCGTGACCCTGTCCGCCAACCGCCTGGTCGATCTGGCGGAGGGGGAGGGCGCGGAGTGGCGCAAGGCGAGCTCGACCCGTTGGGCCAGCTCGGCCAACCACCTTTACGGCCAGCCGGTGACCTCGGCCGAGAGCTTCACCTGGTTGCACAAGGGCGCCTTTCGAGCGACGCCGCTGGACATCAAGGCCGAGGCCGACGTGCTGATGCTGCAAGGCGTCAACCAGTTCGTTGTTCATGGCTGGCCCTATTCGCCGCCAAAGGTCGCAGAGCCTGGCTGGGCGCTCTATGCCGCCGCGGTGTTCAACGACCACAATCCGTGGTGGCCGGTGATGGCGGATGTGAATCTCTACCTCCAGCGCCTCAGCCACCTGCTGCGCCAGGGCGAGAATGTCGCCGATGTCGCGATCTACGCGCCCACCGAGGACATCATGTCCGGCTTCAAGCCGGGCAAGGGCGTCTCGATCAACGACGCCCTGCGCGAAACGCTTCCGGTCGGCATTGTCGAAGGGCTGATCGACGGCGGCTACAACTTCGACCTGATCGACGGTGACGCCGTCCTGCGGCGGGGGATCCGCTACAACGTCCTGCTGCTGCCGCGCATCCAGCGGATCGCGCCCGAAGTTTACGAGCGGATCCGAGCCTTCGCCGAGGCCGGCGGTGTCGTCATCGCCGTTGGCGCGCCACCGTCCACGGCGCCGGGCCTGAAGGACGCCGAGGCCCGGAGCCGACGCGTCAACGCCCTGTCCAAGGCGGTGTTCGGCGCCAAGCGGGCCGCCATCACCGACGAGGCGGGACTGATCGGCGTGCTCAACCGCTTCCTGCCGCCGGATCTTGGCCAGGCGCCCAAGGGCGTGGGCTATGTCCATCGCCGCCTCGCGGACGGCGATCTTTATTTCGTCGCCAACACCACCAACGCCCCCATCGCCGCGCCGCTGGCCTTCAGCGCGGCGTCCAAGCTTGGTCAGGCCTGGAGCCCGGTCACCGGAACGATCGACGACTTCCGACCGGGCGACGAGATCCGTCTGGCGCCGTTCGAGTCGCGGGTCTTCGTCTTTGGTCGAGACCTTCCCGCGTCGAGCGAGAGTTTTCCCGCCCGCGCGCGTAGTTTTCCCCTGTCGGGCGGATGGCGCTTACGGGTCGGCGCCAACGCGCGGGAGCTTCCGGTGCGGGCCTTCGGGTCCTGGACCGACGCGCCGTCGCTTCAGCACTTCTCCGGCCGCGGAATTTACAATCGGGAGGTCGAGCTGACGGCGGCGGACCTGGCCGCGCCGGTGATCATGCTCGACCTGGGGCAGGGCGGTCCCGGCGCCGCGACGGAGCGCGAAGGGCCGGGCTACTACGCCCAATACGACGCGCCGGTCCGTGACGCGGCCGAAGTTTTCGTCAACGGCCAGCGCGCCGGCGCGATCTGGTGCGCGCCATTCTGGCTGGACGTGAAGCCATGGCTGAGGGCTGGACGAAATCGCCTGGAGATCCGCGTCTACAACACCGCGATCAACAGCTTGGCTGGCCGTCCGCCGACTGACTATACGGCCCTGCGGCGGGTCTATGGCGACCGCTTCCAACCGCAGAACATGAGCGCGCTGAAACCCTTGCCGTCGGGCCTGATCTCCGAGCCCGCCCTGAGATTTGGCCTGCCCTAAAGACCGCTCCGATCGGGGCGTCTTCATCCGACGACGCCTCGATCGCTAGCAATCATAGAATATGAGATACAATCCTATAAAATGGGTAATGGGCGTCGGCCCGAAGTGGTAGACGTGGCGTTCAACCGTGGTCCAACCGCGGACAAAGCGTTCCGGGAGTAGACGATGCGAAGCGCGCTTCTGGCCGGCTTGGCCGCCCTTGTTCTGGTCGCGCCAGCTGTGGCCCAGCCCATCGACCGCCACGCGCTCGTCACCCGCCACAATGTCAAACTGGCCAAGGTCGACCCCTCAGCGCCTCTGATGGTCGGCAACGGCCAGATCGGGTTCACCGCCGACATCACGGGCCTGCAGACCTTTCCGGAAGCCTATTCCAAGCTCGCGCCGCTCCTGACGGAGGCGCAGTGGGCCTGGCACGCTTTTCCGAACCCGAATAACTGGAGCTACGCCGACGTCACGACGCCGATCGACGTGCGCGGGACCAAGCAGCCCTACGCCTATATGAAGGACTGGAGCGAGGCCGAGAGCCGCCCGGCCATGGCCTATCTACGCGAAAACCCCCACCGCTTTTCGCTGGGTCGCGTGGGGTTGGATCTGCGGGATCGGGCTGGCAATCTGGCTAGGTTCGAGGACCTCACCGGGACGGAGCAGACGCTCGATCTCTGGACCGGCGTTCTGACCAGCCGCTTCGTCTATGATGGCCAGACCGTGACGGTTCGCACGCGGGTGCATCCGACACTGGACATGATCGTCGTCGACGTTGAGTCCGCCCTGGTCGAGCAGGGGCGTCTGAAGCTGTCGGTGAAGTTCCCGGGCGTTTCAAGGACGCTGAATCCGGATCCCTCCGACTGGAGCCATCCGGCGCTGCACACGACCAAGGTGACGGCCGAGGGCGCCGCGCGCCTGGACGTCGCGCGCCGGTTGGACGACACGCGCTACTTCGCCGCTCTGCAAGCCGATCGCGCCGTGGACTTCGCGGCGGCCGGGCCGCACGCCTATCTCGTCGGTCCCAAGGCCAGGAGCCGGACGTTGGGCCTCGAGGTCGCCTTCTCGCGCCAGGCCTTGCCGAAGCTGCCGACGGTGAAGGCGGCCGATCAGGCGACGCGATCGCATTGGAGATCCTATTGGACCGAAGGCGCCGCCGTCGACTTCTCGGGCAGCGCGGATCCGCGCGCCGCCGAGCTGGAGCGGCGGGTCGTGCTGTCGCAATATCTGATGGCCCTGAACGGCGCTGGCGAGGTCCCGCCGCAGGAGGAGGGGCTGTTCTCAAACAGCTGGAATGGGAAATTCCATCTCGAGATGCATGCCTGGCACGCCGGCCAATTCGCGCTTTGGAACAAGCCGGAATATCTCGAGCGTAGCCTGCCCTGGTACATTGGCCATCTGAAGGACGCCAAGGCTCGCGCCGCTAGTCACGGCCTGAAAGGCGCCTGGTGGCCCAAGATGGTCGGACCTGACGGCGTTGACAGTCCTAGCAAGGTCTCGCCCTTCATCATGTGGCAGCAACCGCATCCGATCTGGATGTCGGAGCTGATCTGGCGTGACAAGCCGACCAAGGCGACCTTGGCCAAGTACGGCCAACTGGTCTCCGAGACCGCCGACCTGCTGGCCAGTTTCCCGCATCGCGACGACAAGGGCCGCTTCGTGATCGGTCCGCCGATCATTCCGGTGCAGGAAAACCACGATCCGCTGACGACCTTCAATCCGGCGTTCGAGTTGGAATACTACCGATGGGGCCTGGAGACGGCGCAGCGATGGCGCCTGCGCGCCGGCCTGGCGCGCAAGCCCGAATGGGACGTGGTGATCAAGGGGCTGGCCCCGTTGGCGACCAAGGACGGACTATACTTGCCCGCGGAGTCCGCGCCCGACTTCTGGGCCGTCGCCAAGAGCCAGCCGTGTTCCAGGCGCGCCGTTGGCGCCCAGTGCATGAACCGCGACCACCCCTCGTTCCTGATGGCTTATGGCCTGATCCCCGGCAAGGCGGATCCGGAGACCATGCGGCGCACGTTGCGGGCGGTGGAGAGCGACTGGGACCTGCGCCAGACCTGGGGCTGGGACTATCCGATGGCGGCGATGACCGCCGCCCGGTTGAACGAGCCCGAGAAGGCCGTCGACTGGCTGTTCTATGACGCCAAGAACAACAAGTTCGGCGTGTCGGGCATGACGCCCCGCGTGCATCTGGACGAACACGCCCAGGCCTTCGTGCCCAAGGCTGGGGAGGGGGGCGAGGTCGGTCCCGACGGCCCTGGCTACACGCGAGCCGCCGAGACCTATTTCCCGTCGAACGGCTCGCTGCTGGCGGCCGTCGCGATGATGGCGGGGGGATGGGACGGCTCGAAGGGGCCCGCGCCGGGCTTCCCGAAGAACGGCAAATGGACCGTTCGCGCCGAAGGCTTTAAGCGGCTTCCCTAGAGCGCGTTCGAGCGGTTTAGCCGCTCACACTTAAGCCTAACGCGCTCTTGGCGGGGCCGCGGTGCGTCCGTCGGCCGAGGCACCGCTCCCTCTCGGCATGTCAATTTCCCGGACATCCTGGCCAAATGGCAAAACGAGGGGTTGCGTTTCTTCGCGATGATGAGCAATATATGGATAAATATCCCACAATATGAAAAATTGTGGGCAATGAAGACACCGGTGTCAGAGCGCCGTTTGGGAAGAAACACAGGATGATGTCGAGCACCTTCAAGGCGCGTCTGCTGGTCTCTTGCGCGGCCATGACCATTGCTGGCTTTGCCAGCGCTGGCAAAGCTTCCGCCCAGACCGCCGCTCCCCCAGCCTCGGGCCAGACCCAGGTCGAGGAAGTCATCGTCACCGGCTACCGTTCTAGCCTCGGCAAGGCTCTGGGCGCCAAGCGCGCCAGCATCGGCGCGATCGACGCGATCCTGGCCGAGGACATCGCCGCCTTTCCCGACCAGAACCTGGCCGAAGCCATCCAGCGCCTGCCGGGCGTGACCATCGATCGCGTCGGCGGCGAAGGTCGCCAGATCTCGGTGCGCGGCCTGAACGCCGACTTCACCCGCGTGCGCATCAACGGCGTGGAAGCCATCGCCACGGGCGGCGGCAATCGCAGCCGCGGCTTCGACTTCAACGTCTTCGCCTCGGAACTCTTCAACAGCATCACGGTGCGCAAGACCCAGTCAGCCGACATCGCCGAGGGATCGCTGGGCGCGACGGTCGACCTGCAGAGCGGTCGCCCCTTCGACTACACCGGCTTCAAGGCCGCCGCGTCGGCCCAAGGCAGCCTGAACAGCATCACCGACCGCGTCCTGCCGCGGGCGGCCGGCCTGCTCAGCTGGTCCAACCCGGACAAGACCTTCGGCGTGCTGGCCTCGGTCGCCTACTCCAAGCGCCAGCCGGTGGCCGAGGGCTTCAATACGACGCGCTGGCAAGGCGCCGACGCCAGCGACAACTTCGCCAGTTGCTCGAAGTGCGCGACGCCCGCGGAGCTTGCGAAGGTTCAGAACGCCTTCTACCCGCGCATCCCGCGCTACACCGCCTCCAAGATCGACTCCGAACGCCTGGGCGTCACCTTCTCCACCCAGTGGCGGCCGAGTTCAAAGGCGGAACTGTCGCTGGACGTCCTGTATTCGGACCTCAACCAGTTCACCGAAAGCCCGAACCTGGAGGCCATCTCGTTCAGCCGCTCGAACGCGGCGGGCGTCGGCGCGACCATCGTCCGCGACTACGCGATCAACGACCGCAACACCTTCACCTATGGGGTGTTCGACAAGGTCGACGTCCGCTCGGAGAACGGCACGCAGCGCGATCACACCACCTTCAGTCAGGTCACCCTGACCGGAAAGTACGCGTTCAGCGACCGGCTGCGCGGCCAGGCCCGCATCGGCGTGGCCAATTCCGACTACCGCATGCCCGAGCAGATCTCGTTCCAGCTCGATCGCAACGACGTCAACGGCTACATCTATGATGGTCGCCAGAACGACCGCACGCCGATCATCACCTACGGCTTCGACGTCACCAATCCGGCGCTGTTCACCCTGACCGAAATGCGTTCGGCGGTGCAGACCTCGCTGAACATCACCCGCACCGCCGGCGGCGATCTGGAGTTCGACGTCGACCAGCACCTCAAGCTGCGCGGCGGGCTCGACGCCCAGCAATATGTGGTCAAGTACCGGGGCGCCAATCGCAACCAGGTCCTGACCGGCGCGAACCAAGTGGTCGGCGTGGGCGCTTTCTCCAAGATCGTCGAGTTTGGCCGCGACTTTCCGTTCCCGGGCGGAGATCGCAAGTACGTGGTCGCCGACATCGGCAAGGCCGTGGCCTACACCAACCTGCTGAGCTACCCGCTGGTCGTCCTGCAAGGCGACACGCGCGATGTCGAGGAAAAGGACCTTTCGGGCTTCGGTCAGGCCGTGGTCGACGCCACGATCTTCGGCGGCATGCCGCTGCGTTCGGACTTCGGCTTCCGCGTGGCCCACACCAAGGTCACTTCGCGGGGCTTCATCGGCAGCGGCGTCTATCTGACGGCCAACAACGATTATACCGACGTCCTTCCGTCGATGAACATCACCCTGGAGCCGCGCGACAACTTCATCCTGCGCGGCGGCGTCGCCAAGGTCATGGCCCGTCCGACCCTGGGCAGCCTCACGCCTGGCGGTTCGGTCGGCGCCTCGACGCGCACGGTGAACTTCGGCAATCCGGACCTGGAGCCGTTCCGCGCCACCAATTTCGACCTGTCGGCGGAATGGTATTTCGCCCCGGAATCGCTGCTCGGCGTGGCGATCTTCTACAAGAAGATCGATAGCTTCATCGCCAACCAGACCACCCGCGCCGTCTACAGTTCGCTGGGCCTGCCGGCGAGCCTGCTCAGCACCAGCGCGGGCGTCTCGGTCAACGACATCTTCGACGTCACCAACCCGTACAACGGTGAAGGCGGCTGGCTGAAGGGCGTCGAGGTCCAGTACCAGCAGCCGTTCAAATTTCTGCCGGACTACCTGCGCGGCTTCGGCTTCATCGGCAACTTCACCTACGTCGACTCGAACGTGAACTACGGCACGAAGGCCGCGCCGAATTACAACAAGCTGACCGGCCAGTCGAAGACCACGGCGAACGCCACGCTGTACTTCGAGCGCGGCAAGTTCAGCGCCCGCACCTCTCTGGCGCGTCGGTCCGGCTTCCTCACCCAGTTCCCCGGCTCGAACGGAAATAGCGAGCACGGCACGCACGGCAGCACCTACTACGACTTCTCGTCGAGCTATAAGCTGCGGCCGAACCTCGTCGTGACGCTGGAAGGCATCAACCTCGGCGACAAGTTCACCGACGCCTATGTCGACGCCGCCGACCGCGTCAGCGACTACCGCCACACCGGGCGGGAGATTCTGCTGGGCGTGCGCTGGACCTACTGACGCTTCAAGAGCCTCCTCCCTGGGGCCTGGCGTCGGCCTTCCCTCCCGCCAGGCCCCATTTTTTTGGAGAGTTAAAGTCGTGATCGCTCGCAGAACCGTTCTGGGCCTGGCCGCCGCGGGCCTGGCGGCGCCGGCCCTGGCGCGGGAAACGTCGCCGAGTCCGCTCGCGCCCGCGCCCAAGGACTGGATCGATCCCAAGACGGGGCGCCGCATCGTGAGGCTGTCGGAAGAGGGGGGCAGCAAGAACCTCTATTTCCACCAGCACGGCTACACGCCGCAGGGAGACAAGCTGGCGATCACGACGCCGTCGGGCATCGCGCTCGTGGATCTCAGGACCTTCAAGTTGACGCCGCTGCCCAACACAAAGGGCGCGGACCTGCTCTTTTTTCCACGCGCGTCGCGGCGACTGTACTACTCGGTCACGGCGCCTGGCGAAGGTCAGCCGACAGATCGCCCCAAGACCATCCACGCCCTCGATATCGACAGCGGCGAACCCAAGGTCGTGGCGAAGCTGGCCCAGGGCGGGATCACGTCGATCAACGCCGACGAGACGCTATTGCTGGGCGTCGTGACCTATGGCGGCAAGCCGTTGCAGCCCAAGACCGCCGACGATCTCAAGCGCTTCGGCCAGGCGGAGTACGCCGCGCTGGGACCCGACGGAAAGCCGCTGTCGTTCGCCAAGGCCAAGGGCGTGCGGATGACCGAGCGCTTCGAGACGCCGACGCCCATGGAGATCTTCACGGTCGATCTCAAGACCGGCGAGCGCAAGGTCGTCCACGCTTCCGAAAAGTGGCTGGGTCACGCTCAGTTCTCGCCGACCGATCCGACCCTGGTGATGTTCTGCCACGAGGGGCCCTGGCACCGCGTCGACCGCATCTGGACGATCCGCGCCGACGGGACGGCCCTCGCCAAGATCCACACCCGGACCATGAACTTCGAGATCGCCGGACACGAGTTCTTCTCGGCCGACGGCAAATGGATCTGGTACGATCTGCAGACCCCGCGCGGCCAGGTGTTCTGGATCGCCGGCCACGAACTGGCGACGGGCAGGAAGCTCTATCGCCGGGTCGAGCAGAACGAGTGGTCGGTTCACTACAACGTGGCGCCCGACGGCAAGCTGTTCGCCGGCGACGGCGGCGACGCCGACATGGTCGCCCACGCGCCCGACGGCAAATGGATCTACGCCTTCCGGCCCGAGACCATCCGCGACGCGCCGACCCAGTTCTACACCGATGACCTGATCACCGTGGACAAGATGGCTAGCGAGCGGCTGGTGGACATGTCGGCTCACGACTACCGTCTTGAGCCGAACCTGACCTTCACCCCCGACCAGAAGTGGATCGTCTTCACCTCGAACATGCATGGGGCCAATCATGTGTACGCCGTCGAGGTCGCCAAGGCCGGCGCGCAAAGCCGCTCGAACGCGCTCTAAATATCTGAATTTATAGCCTGTTTATCCGCTTCAAATGATTCCATTCGAAGCGGGCGGGCTCTAGGGAATGGGCATGAGCTTCATCCGTCGCGGCGCCGGTCTGGCGCTGGTTCTGGTCGCCGGACTCGGCTGCGGCGGAGCCTACGCCCAGACCGCGCCGACAGCGGTCGGCGGACCTCGTCCCAATCTCGTGGACAACATCGAGCGGCCGATCCGCTACCGCCCGGACGGCGGCGACTTTGTCATCGAGAATGGCGTCGAGACCTTCAATCGCCCGCTCTATGGCGGCGACACCGCGTTCCGCGTGGACGGCGGCGATAAGCCAGAGTTCGTTTTCTACCTGCCGGGGCGCGGCGGTAATCTGCGCCTGGGCTTGGCTGGCTCTTCCGGGGCGCGTTGGTTGCAGGAGGCGGCGCGGATCACCACCCGCTATCGTCCTGGCGAGTTGCTCTATGAGGTCCGCGATCCGCTGCTGGGTCACGGCGTGCTGCGTGTCGAGGCCGTGGCCTACGCCGCCACCGAAGGCCTGGCTTTGCGGATCGAGGGCGTCGACCTGCCGCCCGGCCTGGAGCTGATCTGGGCGTTCGGCGGGATCACCGGCCAGCGCGGCGTTCGCGATGGCGACATCGGCACCGAGAAGGTTCCAATCTCCGAGTGGTTCCAGTTCAAGCCGTCCTTCGCCGAGACCAACCGCGTCGCCGTGAGCGATGACGGCTTCAGGCTGAGCGCGCCCCAGGCGACCATCATCGGCGCCGCTAGCGGCCATGCGCGCTATCAGCGTGGCGCGGCGAGCGCCTGGAACGACCTGCCGCGCCTGCTGGCTGGCGGCGCGGCGGAACAGGGCGCTGTCGCCATTGGGCGCTCGGACCTGACTTCGGACACGCCGCTCATCCTCTCCTTGCAGCGCGTGGACGCCGGCGTCGCCGACGATCTGGCGGATTACAAAGCCGTGCGCGCCGCCCGCCCCGAGGACAAGGCCGCGCCGGCCAGCCGTCCGCCGGCCTTCGCCCGGGCCGAACTGGCCGCGCGGTTCGAAGAGGCGCGGCGTCACTTCCAGGCCCTGCGGGATCAGGTGCGGATCGAGACGCCCGACCCCTATATCAACGCCGCCATGGCCGCCCTGAATGTCGGGGCGGAGGCTACCTGGGACGGACCACAGCAAGCGGTCATGCACGGCGCGGTCGCCTGGCGGACCAAGCTGTTGGGGTGGCGCGGCCCTTACTGGCTGGACGCCCTGGGTCGCGCGGATCGCGCCGACCGGCATTTCCGCGACTGGGCCAAGGGCCAGAACGTCTCGCCGATCCCGGACGCGATCCCGCCGGCCGACGAGGACGCCAATCTGGCGCGCGCCGAAAAGGCGCTGCATTCGAACGGGGATCTCTCGAACTCCCACTACGACATGAACACGGTCTACATCGACGCGCTGTTCCGACACCTGATGTGGTCCGGCGATCTGAAGCTGGCCCGCGATCTGTGGCCGACGATCGCCCGGCACCTGGCCTGGGAGCGCCGGCTGTTCCGCCGCGAATTCGGCCCCCGCAAGCTGCCGCTCTACGAGGCCTACGCCCAGATCTGGGCCAGTGACCACCTGTCGTACAACGGCGGCGGGGCTACCCATTCGTCGGCCTATCTGGCCTATCATAACCGCATGGCCGCTCGCGTCGCGCGGCTGATCGGCGAGGATCCCGCGCCCTACGATCGGGAGGCCGACGCCATCCAGGAGGCCATGCGCGGCCTGCTCTGGATGCCCGACATCGGCGCTTTCGCCGAATACAAGGACCTGATGGGCGAGCAGCGGCTGCACCCGGCGTTCGCCCTATGGACCTATTACCACGCCATCGATTCCGAGGTCGTTTCGCCGGCCGACGCCTGGCGGATGTCTGACGCCCTCGAGCGCTTGCCGCGCATACCGATCAAGGGACCCGGCGTGCCGGACGACGCCGCCTATGGCCTCTACGCCACGACCGACTGGATGCCCTATGCGTGGTCGATCAACAACGTCGCCACCCAGGAGAACCTGCACGCGGCGCTGGCCCTGTGGGAAGCGGGGCGGAGCGACGAGGCCTTTCGCCTGACCAAGAGCGGCCTGCTGGCCAGCATGTTCATGGGGGTCTCGCCTGGCAACATGGGCACGCTGGCTTGGCCTGATGTCTATCGCCGGGAATCTCAGCGCGATTTCGCCGACAGCGCCGGGGTCACCGCGCGGACCCTTGTCGAGGGGCTGTTCGGTCTCCGTCCCGACGCGCTGGCCGGAAGGCTGACGATCCGGCCCGGTTTCCCCGCGAGCTGGCGGCATGCGTCGTTCACGCATCCGGTCTTCGCCTATGAGTTCAAGCGCAAGGGCGACGAGGATCACTGGACGCTGACGCCGCGCGACGGGCGCTTCAAGACCGTGGTGCTGCGTCTGCGAGCCCCGCGCGAGGCCGTGGCGAGTGTCGTTGTCAATGGCGTGAAGGCGGCCTGGAAATCGGCGGCGGACGCCGTGGGCGGTCCGGCCATCGAGATCACGGCGCCCGGCGACAAGCCGGTCGAGGCGGTCGTGCGCTGGAGCGCCGCCGCTGTCGACAGTTCCGCGATCGGGCCGGCAAGACGCTTCCAGCGCGTCTCGCGCAACGGGCTGAGCTGGCTGGCGCCGATCGCCGGACCGGCTCCGGTCAAGGCGCCGCCGATGTCGGCGCCGACTACCGTGACGGGGCGAATGGATCCGGTAGCCGTGACCTTCAACGACCGCGTCACGGCGATCTATGCGAAGAACAAGTATCGCTCGCCGCGACCGCGTGGACCCTCGCTGGGCGTGCCGGCCCAGGGTCTCGGCGGCTGGGCCGGCCACGTGAATCAGATGGCCGTGATCGACGACACCGGCTTGCGTCGCGTCGCGGCCAGGCAGGGCGGCCAATTCGCGACGCCCTCGGGTGTCGTGTTCCGGACGCCGGGCGCGGCCGATGCGCCCAACATCGTCTTCACCTCGCTTTGGGACAACTACCCAAGGCAAGACGTCATCCCGCTGTCGGGCAAGGCGTCCCGTGTCCACCTCCTGATGGCTGGCTCGACCAATCCGATGCAGAGCCGCTTCGACAACGGAGAGGTGGTGGTGACCTATCAGGACGGGACGATCGATCGCCTCGCCCTGCGCAATCCCGACACCTGGTGGCCGATCGAGGAGGACTATTTCCTCGACGACTATCAGTTCAGGGTCGATACTCCGCCGCCGACGCGGGTTGACCTCGCGACCGGACAGGTGCGCGTGCTGGACCCCGTGACCTTCAAGGGGCAGGGCCGTGAGATCCCCGGGGGCGCGGCCACGGTGCTCTCCCTGGCGCTCGACCCGCGCAAGCCGCTGCGCGACCTGACGGTGCGCGCGACGGCCAACGAGGTGGTGATCGGGCTGATGGCCGTCACCCTGGAGCGCCCGAACTAAGCCGGGCGACCGAAAGCGTGAGCGGCTTCTGCGCTCGCCCCCGGGCCTCGAGCTAGAGACCCTTCACGCCCGTCGAGGCGGCGATCTCGGGCGGCCTGCCGTCCAGGGTGTCGATCTTGCTGCGGGTGAAGGTCCAGTCCTTGGCGTTGGCGATGCGGCCGCCGGCCTGGGCGTCCAGGTCCAGACTGTCGAACGCGAAGCGCTCCAGCGGCAGGTCCGGGAAGGCGGCGACCTCGAACGCGGTCTTGGCGCCGACAGCCTTGATGTCGCTGATCCGCACGTCGCTCAAGCGGCAGCGACCCTGCTCTGGCGGGACGTGCTGGGTCATCACCTTCCAGTAGGGCGGCACATCGGCCATGCCCCGCGGGATCTCCGCGTAGCTGTAGCTGGGGTTCCAGTTCAGGTTCACCCGCAGCACGGTGGCGACGTCGTGCAGCCGCATGTCGGCGATGTCGATATCCTTCACCGTTCCGCCGCGCGTATGCGCCGACTTGAACAGGATGCCGACCGGCGTCGGGTGGTGCACGGTCAGGCCCGAAACCTTGATGTCGTGGAAGCCGCCCGAGGTTTCGCTGCCGAAGGTGACGCCGGCGGAGGCGTCGCGGATCACGCAATCGCGGATCGTGACGTTGTAGGTCGGCCGGTTCACGCGCAGACCGTCGGCGTCGCGGCCGGCCTTCAGGCAGAGGGCGTCGTCGTTGCAGGCCACGTCGATCCGCTCGACCAGCACGTCGTGCGAGGAATCGATATCGACGCCGTCGGTCGACGGACCACGGCCGCCTTCGTTGTTGCGGATGTTCAGGTCGGCGACGTGGATGTCGCGCGAGTAGCAGACATGCACGGTCCAGAAGCCGGCGCGGCGCAGGCGCGGACCGGCCAGCTCGATCTTCTCGCTGTCGAACACCTGGATCAGGCGAGGGCGCTTGCAGTCGTAGTCGGCGGCCCAGCGGAGCCCCTTGGGATCATACTCGCGGCGAAGCGCCCAATAGCTGTCCCAGAACACCTTGCCGTCGCCGTCGATCGTCCCGTCGCCGACGATGCGAACGTTCTTTTGCCGGTAGATGTTCACCAGCGCCGCCGGCCAGGTGAGCTCGATGCCGGCGACGCGGGTCGGCATCTCGGGATAATCGGCGATGTTCCGCGAGCCCAGCAGGGTCACGCCCTTGTCCAGCCGCAGGGTGACGCCCGACTTCAGGAAGATCGCGCCGGTGCGATAGACGCCGGGTTTCAGCGCGACCGTCGCGCCGGTCTTGGCGGCCGCGTCGATGGCGGCCTGGATTGCCTTGGTGTTCAGGGTCTCGCCGTCGCCGATCGCGCCGTGGGCGTTGGCCAAGATCGCCTTGCCGGCGGCGAGCGCCAGGGTGGGGGCGGAAGCGGCCACGAGACCGAGCTGGAGAAGAGCGCGTCGTTGCATGGGAGCCTCAGGCGCTGAAAGTGAAGGTGTGGAAACGGGAACCGACCTCGACCGCGCGGGCCGACATCGCGGCTTATCGCGCCGGGTTGAAGTCGGGCTTCTGGGCGAAGACGTAGGTCTCCCAGTCCGCGCGCGAGTGGAAGTCCAGGCCTTTGTCCCAGGCCGCGCCCATGTAGTAGACGAACGGCTTGCCGGGCGTGACCTTGACTAGAACCAGCCAGTCGCTCTCGGTCTCGACCAGGTCGACGATCTGGCGCGGGTCGACCAGCAGGGCGACGCCCATCGCGCCCTTGTCGGGATCGGTGACGTCCCAGAACGAGAACACGCCTCTGGCCTTGTCGGCGCGCAGGTCGCCGGCCGTCTGAGCTGTCGGGGCCTTGGTGATCCCGATGGCCACGGTGATCGGCGCCTTGGCGTTCGAGCCGAAGGTCGAGACCATTCGCGTGAAGTTCGTGCCCAAGGGCAGGGCGAAGGTCCGCGTCTCCCAGACCTGGCGCTTTTCTCCGACCTTCCAGGGCGCATAGCTGACCCTGAACGACGCGACGTCCGGGCCATCCTTCAGGATCTTGTAGTCCTTCCAGTTTCGCGACACCCAAAGCTTGCCGCCGTCCCAGACGCCCAAACCGCCCGCGCCGCGCCAGGTCTTGACGTTGTAATAGTCGACGCCTTCGCCGTGGTAGGCGTGCTGATCGCCAGTCCTCAGCTGGCGGGTCATGAACGGATAGCGGACGCTCTTGCCCCAGGCGTCGATGCCCGAGCTGGAGGGCGGTTCGTACTGCTCCAGGGCCGGACCGTAGATGCGGTGGGCCGTCCGGTCGTTCTCCCACAGGATGTCGTCATAGCGCTCGGGCGCGTAGCGAACCGTGGCGCGCGGCTTGTCCTGGCCCACGGGCGGCGGGGCCATGCGGTAGATCATCTTCGGAGGCGTCGGCTGGCCCGGCGCGGCGGGCGGAACGCGCGCGGGCGCGAGGCCCGGCCCCTCGATCGCCGGATCATAGGCGAGGGCGGCGACCGCCTTCATCTCCGTGGCGTGTCGGGCTTCTTCTTCCGGTCCGCGCACGGTGCGCGGCGCGGCCGGCGTCGGGCTGGTGGCGGCGACGAAGGCGGCGGCGTCGGGCGAGGGCTCGGTCAGGGGCAGGGCGGTCGCTGGCTCGCCAAGATTCATGACCTCGAGGCCGGCCAGCAGGAAGGCCCCCGCGCCGTAAGGACCAATGTCGTCGGGAGCCGTGGCGACGGGCTGGTCGCCGGTCCTTTGCACCGCGCCGAGCATGCCGTTGGGCAGAACCTGGGCTTCCAGGCCCTTCCAGCCCTTGACGACCGTCGGCAGGTAGGTCGCGCGATCCAGGACGCCGTGGTTGATCCCCCAGGCCAGGGCATAGACGAAGAAGGCCGACCCCGAGGTTTCGGCCTCCGGGAACCTGTCCGGCTGCAGCAGGCTGGAGGGCCACAGGCCGTCGGCGCGTTGCAGGCCGGCCATCCGCTTGGCCATGGCTTGGAAGATCGTGATGTAGCGCGGCCGCTGGATATAGTCGGTCGGCATCGCCTCGAGCACCCTGGCCATGCCGCCCATCACCCAGCCGTTGCCGCGCGACCAGAAGAGCTTTCGCCCTTGTTCGTCGCGGCGCTCGATGAAGCGCTCGTCGCGATAATACAGGCTCTCGTCCGGATCGTAGAGCCGGGCGAAGGTGCGCCACCACTGGGTGTCCATCGCCTTGAGGTACTTGGCGTCGCCGGTCAGGGCGCTCATCCTGGCCAGGACCGGAGGCGCCATGAACAGGGCGTCGCTCCACCACCAGACCAGATGCTCGGGGATCGGCTGGCGGGTCAGGTGCGGCAGCGCCCAGTCCAGGCGCTGGCGCAGGGGCATGATCACGCCTTCCTGGCGGCGACGGGCGTAGAGCTCTTCATAAAGATCGCCGATCGCCATCTCGTCGGCGTTCAGCATGGCCTTGCCCGACTTCGCCCCGCGCAGGGCGTAGTTGTAGTGCTCGGCGGCGTCGGTCAGGAACTTCAGGGTTTCCTTGTCCTGCGTCACGCGGGCCAGGCGCGCGGCGCCGACGTAATAGGTCGCCGAGACCCAGTTGGACGAGATCTCACGCACCGCGCCGCCCGTGGTCAGCGGAATAGGCTCGGCGCGCATGGCCTTCATCTGCGCGGAATTCGCGCGGTTCAATACGGTCAGCACCGCCTCGCGCGAAGGCAGCGCCTCCTGCTTCGTCGAGACGGTCTTTCCAGTGACCGAATGTGGCGCGCGCGCTGGCGTGGCGGCCGCGGTCGCACCGCTCGCCAACGCCGTTCCGGCCAGCGCGACGGCGGTCAAGCCGCGGGGGGTGGAGAAGACTCTAAACATCCCTGATTTCCTCCGCGCAATGCCACTGCAACCGGTGTCATTGTCATTATGTGGAATTCTATGCCACAAAGTGGAAATATTGGAAAGTTGGTCAGAGAGGCTTATGCGTCGCCGAGGCCTCGTCGGCGACGGCGTGGACGTTGTCGGCCCTCAGGCGGAAAGCCCAAGTTCGAAGCCGATGGTCCGCGCCGCTTCAAGAGCCTTGGGCGCATGGCGCGGGGCGTATCCTTGGCGAACATGTCCGCTTGCGCCTCCCCTCACGTGCGGGCGTCGCCAACTCCAATAGCGGCGGTCGATTGCCTGCGCACAACGCTCAAGGGCACCGCCTGTCGGCGAAGCTCGGGCGGTCGATCATTGATCATCGCCAGCAGCCGCTCAGTGGCTGTTTCCGCCATCTCGCTGAGCGGCCGTCTTATCGTCGTCAGAGCCGGAGAGATCATCGAGGCCAGATCGGAATCGTCGAAGCCGGCGACGGAGAGTTGGCTTGGCATATCGAGGCCGGCTTCACGCGCGGCCTTGACCACCGCGGCGGCCATGATGTCGTTACAGGCGAAAATCGCGGTTGGTCGCGCCTTCATGCCAAGCAACGAAGCCGCCGCGGTCATGCCGCTTTCAAAGCCGTAGTCGCCCTCGCGCCGTTCAAGTTCAACGGGCGCGCCGGACGTCGCCAGCGCCTCCAAGAAACCCGCCTTGCGCTGTTGAGCCGATTGGAAGCGAGGGGGGCCCTCGATTATGGCGATCCGTCTGTGTCCGAGCTGCAGCAGGTGGCGGCCGAGCTCGGCGGCGGCGGATCGCTCATCGCTGATCAGCATACAAGGGTAAGCCGTCACATCGATCGAGGCGATGCCAATCGACGGCACACCCATGGCCGTCAGGCGCTGGGGGATCGCATCGATTTCCGAAGCCGGGGGCAAGACAATCAGGCCGTCGACCCGCGAACGCTGAGCGAACCTCTCGACGTTCTGGGCGACGTCGGGATCGCTGAATCGGACCGGATGGACGACGAGTTCAAAGCCATGCCGCGCGCAGACATTGGCGATGCCCCGCTGCATCACGCCAATCACGTGGGCGTTGGGGTCATCCTGGACCACGGCGATGAGATTGGAGCGACCCGTCGCCAAGGCCCGGGCCCTGGCGCTGGGGCTGTAACCAAGCTCCCGAATGATCGCCTGCACCGCTTCGCGGGTTGCTCCCCCGACCTTGGGCGAGTCGTTGAGCACCCTCGAGACGGTTCTGATGGAGACGCCAGCCGCTCTGGCGACGTCATCGATCGTGACCGACAGGCTGGCGGCGGGATGTTTCCCGATCATGCTTTTGAGCTCCCCTCGGGCGAACGATTAAGCTTCTGTATCCAAAGCGCAAGGCGTGAGGCCAGCGCTGGCGCCGTGTATTGCCAACGCTAGCATTATCTTTGCTACCGGTAACATTCGGCGTTGACAGCTTTCCGTCCGCCTTGTTTGCATGAAGCCGAGACCCGAGGAACGGGCAGCGGGAGGAACGATGCGCATGGATCGTAGAGGGCTGGTGCTGGGCGGCCTCGTCGGCGTCGGGGCCATGGCGTCGGATCATCCCGCCCGCGCCGCGGGCGGGGCGGGACCGGCCGTTGGCGCACCGCCCCGAGGGGTCAATGTCCGCGACTTCGGCGCGCGAGCCGACGGCGCGACGATCGACTCTCCAGCCATCAACAAGGCGATCGATCACGCCGCGACGCTGGGCGGCGGGACCGTCTATTTCCCGGCGGGAACCTACGCCTGTTACACGATCCGCCTGAAGAGCAAGGTCACGCTGCATCTTGATCAGGGAGCCGTGATCTTGGCGGCCGAGCCGAGCGGCGTCGCCCCGAACGGCTACGATGACCCCGGCCCCGGCCCGGGCAACGCCTATCAGGACTATGGCCACAGCCATTGGGCCAACAGCCTGATTTTCGGCGAAGGCCTGCATGACATCGCCATCACCGGGCCAGGGCTGATCTGGGGCAGGGGACTGACCCGCGGCCACCGCTTCGCCGATGATCCTCCGGATGTTTCCGGCCCGGGCGTCGGTGACAAGGCGATCGCCCTCAAGAACTGCCGCAATGTGCTCTTGCGCGACTTCAAGATCCTGCGGGGCGGGTGGTTCGCGCTGCTGGCGACGGGCGTCGATAACATGACGATCGACAACCTGATCGTCGACACCAATCGCGACGGTCTCGACATCGACTGCTGCCGCAACGTCCGGGTCACCAACTGCACGATCAATTCGCCGTGGGACGACGGCATCTGCCCCAAGAGCTCGTTCGCGCTCGGCTATGCTCGGCCGACCGAGAACCTGACGATCTCCGACTGCTATCTGACCGGCAATTACGAGATGGGCTCGGTCGTCGACGGCTCTTGGAAGACAATGCCCGCCGGCTTCCACGGCTATGGCCGGATCAAGCTCGGAACGGAGTCGAATGGCGGCTTCAAGAACGTGACGATCACCAACTGCGTCTTCGACCACTGCTACGGCATCGCGCTCGAGACCATGGACGGCGCGCTCACCGAGGATATCGCCATCAGCAACATCACCATGCGCGGTCTGGGGTTCCCGCCGTTGTTCCTGCGCCTGGGCAGCCGTATGCGCGGTCCGGCGGGCGTTCCCGTCGGCAAGCTGCGTCGCATCACGATCCAGAACATCGTCAGCTACGGCGCGACGCCTCAGCCCTCGATCATCGCCGGCGTCGCCGGCCATCCCGTCGAGGACGTCAAGATCAGCGACGTCTATTTCCATCAGTTGGGGGGCGGCTCGAGCGAACTTGCCAAGCGGAATCCGCCCGAGGCCGACAAGGCCTATCCGGATCCGGACATGTTCGGCGACCTGCCGGCGACGGGGTTCTTCATCCGCCATGCCCGCAACATCGAGATGAGCAATGTCGAGATCGTCACCGAGGCGGCCGACGCCCGACCGGCGTTTTGGCTGAACGACGTGGTCGAGGCCGATTTCTTCCGGCTGCGGGTGCCCAAGGGGCCGAGCTTTCATCTGGATCAGGTGAGCGCCTTCAGATCGTTCGGCAGTCGCTGGATCGAGGACCGTCGCTTTGACGAGACCGTCAGCCAAACCTTCTAGGCCCGCCCCGCTAGGGAGGCGGTCCTCATCTCTGTCCAAGGTCGATGTGATGCGCGTAAAATGGTTCGCGGCCCTCGGGATGGCTGGCGCGGCGCTGGCCGGCCAGGCTCACGCGGCGGCGATTGAGACCGCGTCCTCCCCCCGGCAGGCGCCGGCCGTCTACCGCAATCCGATCTTGCCGGCGGACTATTCCGATCCCGACGTCATCCGCGTGGGCGACACCTATTATCTCGTGGCGTCCAGCTTTCACTTCTCGCCCGGCGTACCCATCCTGTCGTCCAAGGATCTCGTGCACTGGACGATCGTCGGTCACGTCCTGCCAAGGTTGCCATTCGCGCCCGAGTACGATCTGCCCGGGCCCGTTCCCACCGACGACGCCGGAGCGCGAATGCCCCGGGACATGCGCGCTTCCGGCCAGCGCTACGCCGGCGGAGTCTGGGCGCCGTCGATCCGGCATCACGACGGACTGTTCTACGTCTATTTCGCGACCCCCTATGAGGGGATCTTCATGTCGACCGCGGCCCGTCCCGAAGGGCCCTGGAGCCCGCCCGTCGCGGTGATCTCCGGTCCCGGCCTGGAGGATCCCTGTCCGTTCTGGGACGACGACGGCCAGGCCTATCTCGTCCATGGCAAGGTGGGGGCGGGGCCGCTCGTGCTGCATCGCATGGCGCCGGATGGAAAGTCGGTCCTCGATCCAGGGACGGTGATCGTCGAGGACGCCCAGGCCCTTCCCATCCTGGAGGGGCCCAAGCTCTACAAGCGCGGCCGCTACTACTACATCTTCGCGCCGATCGGCGGGGTGGAGACCGGCCCCCAGGTCGCGCTGCGCGCCAAGAGCCCGTGGGGGCCTTACGAGCGCCGGGTCGTGCTGGCCCCTGGCAAGTCCGCGCTAAAGGGCCCGCACCAAGGCGGCTGGGTCGAGACCCCGTCCGGGCAGGGCTGGTTCGTGCACTTCAACAGCGCGGGAGCCTATGGGCGCATCGTTCATCTGCAGCCCGTCGCTTGGAAAGACGATTGGCCGTTCATCGGAGAGCCGATCCCCGGCGCCGGACCTGACGAGACCGCGGGCCAGCCGGTCGCCGAGCACGTCATGCCGGACGTGGGCGGGCGCTTCCCCTCGGTTTCGCCCCAGACGTCCGACATGTTCAACCGCGCCACCCTGGGGCCGCAGTGGGAATGGAACCACAATCCCGATGATCGGCGATGGAGTCTCACCGCGCGCCCAGGCTTCCTGCGCCTGACCGGCGGCGCCGCGCCCAATTTGGTGAGCGCCCGCAATACGCTGACCCAGTCGCTGCAAAGCCTGACCTCGGTCATCACCACGCGTCTCGACGCGGGCGGCCTCGTCGATGGGCAGCGGGCGGGCCTCGCGATGTTCGGGGCCGGCGTCAGCGCCATCGGCGTCCTCAAGACCGACGGCGCGCCGCGGATCGTCTTTTCGTCAATGGGCCACGACACGCTCGGGCCGTCGCTTCCGGGGCGGACCGTTACTCTGCGCGTGGCCGTCGCCGACCAGATCGCCCGTTACAGCTACAGCCTCGACAGCGGCAAGACCTTCATCCACGCCGGCGAAGCGACTCTTCCGCGGTTCAGCTGGTGGAAGGGCTCGCGTCCCGCGCTGTTCAGCTACGGCGATCCAGCGCGGACCAGAGAAGGCGTGGTCGACTTCGACTGGGTGCGGGTTGCGCGAGGCGAGAAATGAATCTCGCGGTCGCGACGCAGCCGCGCTCACAGCGCGGCGACGGCGCGACCGTTGACCTCGACGCGGTCCAGCGTCAGGCCCGTCACGTGGCTGACGACGCTAGGCCGCGTCACGCCCTCGAACTGGCAGTCCTTGATCTGAAAGTCCTCGATCGGAGCGAGCGGCAGGCCTTGCAGGTCCACGGCCTGGGCGCCGGCCCGCACGCGCATTCGCTCTATCCGCACCTTGCGCAGCGTTGGCGTGAAGCCGCCCTTGGCGCCCTCCTCATAGTTGAAGTCACAGGTGATCGCCGCGCGGGAGACCCGCCCCACCGAGACGTCGCGAACATAGATGTTCTCGACGCGCCCGCCTCGCATGGCGTTGTTCTTGAAGCGGATGGCGTACCAGAGTTGGTCGCTGTCCATCGTACAGCGTCGCACGAAGACATTGTCCACGCCGCCGGACACCTCGCTGCCGATCACCACGCCGCCATGGCCGTCCTTCATGACGCAGTCCTGGATCAGGATATCGCGCGTGGGCCTGGCCAGGCGCCGGCCATCCGCGTTGCGCCCGGACTTGATGGCGATGCAGTCGTCGCCGCAGTCGAAGACGCAGCGCTCGATCAGCATGCTTTCGACGGATTCGGGATCGCAGCCGTCGGTGTTGGGGCCGTGGCCGAAGACGCGAACGTCCCTGACGATCACATCGCGGCAGAGGACGGGGTGAAGGGTCCAGCAGGGCGCGTCGCGCAGCGTGACGCCCTCGATGAGAACATTGGCGCAGTTCTGGAACTGGACCATCATTGGTCTCAGATAATGACCCTCCCCGAAGATTCTTTCAGCGACAGGAACGCCGCGCTCAGCCATCTCGAACAGGGCTTGCCGGGCCTTGCGCTGATCGGGCCGGCCAGGGCGCCAGCCAAACCTATGACCGCCGCTCCAGGACCACCAGGCCTGTCCCTGACCGTCCAGGACGCCACGTCCGGTAATGGCGACGTCTCGCTCGCCATCGGCGAAGATCAGGGGGGAGTAGTTGATCAGTTCGACCCCCTCCCACCGCGTGGCCACCAGCGGATAGTGCGCGGGATCGGTGCTGAAGACGAGGGTCGCGCCCTCGGCGACATGCAGCTCGACACCGCTTCGCAGGCGGATCGCGCCGCTTAGCCATCGGCCAGGGGGGATCAGCACCCGCCCGCCGCCGGCCGCGGCGCAGGCCTCGATCGCCCGCGAAATGGCGGTGGTCGTCGCCGCGACGTCATCCGCCACCGCGCCCATGGCCGCGATGCTCCACAGCGCGTCCTTGAACCGTGGCGGCCGGGCTGAGCGTTCGATCGCGTCGGCCCCTGTCCAAGGCTCCGGCGCCGCGAGCGCGCTTCGCGGCGCCCAACCGGCGGTCGCCAAGGCGGCGAGCGCGGTCCTGCGCGATAGGGCAAGCGGTTTCACTAGGCGTTCTCCCCGTGTCGCCGACTTCGCGGCGCGAAGGCTGGAAGCGATCCATTTTATGAAATACTATTGCATATATTGGAATTACATTCTACGGTCCGCGCCAATCGCCGCGAATGATAGCGGTACCTTGGGAGGGACGCATGAGGACCAATCACAAACGCCGCGTGTTCATGGGCTGTGAAACCGCCATCGCTCTGGCCACGGCCTTTATTGTGCCAGCGCTGGCACAAGCGCAGACCGCTGGCTCGACGCCAGCCGCCGCCGATACGGCCGTGGCCGAAGTGGTCGTCACCGGGTCGCGCCTCGCCGCGCGCGGGTTCAGGGCGCCCACGCCGGTCACGGTGATCGGCTCCGAGGAGATCGGCCTCTCGGGCACCCAGAACGTCGAAACCCTGCTGAATGACACGCCGCAGTTTCTCGGTTCGCAAAACAATGGGCCGACTGCCAATACGGTGCCCGGCGGCACCGCCACTCTGAACCTTCGTGGGTTCGGCGCGCAACGGAACCTCGTTCTGGTCAACGGCCGCCGGTTCACGATCACCGGGCCCGACCAAACCACCGACATCAACACGGTTCCGGCCGCGCTGATCAAGCGCGTCGAGACCGTCACGGGCGGCTCTTCGGCGGTCTATGGCTCCGATGCGATCACCGGCGTGGTCAACTTCATCATGAAGGACGATTTCGAGGGCGTCGAACTGACCGGCGAGGCCCGTCAGGACACGCATACCAAGACCAAGACCTATACGGCCGACCTCACCTTCGGGACCAATTTCGCCGATCATCGCGGCAATGTCGTGGTGGCCCTGAACTACCTGGATCGCGGCGGATATTCGCGGGCGGACCGTGGCGGCTGGGCCATGCCAACCCTGGCGGACGGCTGCGTCACCGCCGCCAGCTACAGCGCCACGCGCGCCGGCACGCCCCTGGCCATCCCGGCCGGCCAGACCTGCCTGTCGGCCGGCGGGCGGCCGGGGCTGATCTTCGGCGGCAGCGGGACCATTCCCAACGGCCGCTTCGTTCCGGTCGGTTCGCCCTCCAGCCCCGGCCTGACCGCCGCCCTCGCGGCCGCCGGCTTGAGCGGCCTTGGCTCGCGCGGCTTCACGTTCGACGACGCCGGCAAGGCGGCCCGCCCGGCGACGACGCCTGGCGACGACTACGATCTGGCCCCGGCCAACTACATCGTGATCCCGCAGCGTCGCTGGCTGGCCAACATGGCCGCCCACTACGACTTCAACGCCCACGTGACGGGCTACGCCGAGGCCAACTACAGCAACAACCGAGTATCGATGCAGCTGGCGCCCAGCGGCTTTAGCGGCAACTTCCTGGTCAACGTCAACAACCCGTACCTGACGCCGCAGCTTCAGGACGTCCTGCGCCAGCTCGACCAGCTGGAAGTCGGCACGGTGCGGGCGACCAACGGCACGTCCTCGCTCACCACGACGGCGGGCGACGGCCTGGCGATCCTGAACGTCAACCGGCGCGTGCCGGAAATCGGCGCCCGCACCAATACCACCGACCGCTCGGCCTTCCGCACGGCCCTTGGCGTGCGCGGCGATCTTGGCAGCGTCTCCGAAAGCTATCTTCGGAACCTCAAATACGATGCCTACTACACCTACACCCGAACCACCGACACCAGCACCTCGGGCGGCGCCATCTCGCTGAGCAAGGTCCAGGCCGGTCTGCTGTCGGTGAACGGCGCGCCGCCGGTGCTCAACATCTTCGGCGCGAACCTGTCGCCTCAGGCCGCGGCCTCGATCGCGGTGGCGTCGACCAACTACACAGAATCCTCGCAACAGGTCCTGGCCGCCAGCCTGGCTGGCGAGCTATTCGACACCTGGGCCGGTCCAATCGACTTCAGCGCCGGCGCCGAGTACCGCAAGGCCTCGGCGCGTTTCGTGCCCGACAGCTTCCTGGCCTCCGGCGACGTTTCAGGCTTCAACGCCGCGAAGTCGACCCAGGGCTCGGAGTCGGTCAAGGAAGTCTATGGCGAAGTCCGCGTTCCGGTGCTGAAGGACTCGCCCCTGGGCGAACGCGCCAGCGTCAACGGCGCGTTCCGTTACTCGGACTACGACCTGTCGGGCGTCGGCGGGGTCTGGACCTACTCGGTGGGCGGCGAGTATGCGCCGATCTCCGACATCACCCTGCGCGGACAGTTCCAGCACGCCATCCGCGCGCCGAACGTGGGCGAGCTGTTCGGCGGCAACACCATCAGCGGCCCCTCGGCGGTCGATCCCTGCTCCAGCCGCCAACCGACGGCCCAGCAGACGGCGGCCGTGCGGGCGGTCTGTGTCGCCACCGGCGTCCCGGCGGCCTCGGTCTTCACGCTGTCGGTGCAGCCCAACACCTTCATCAGCCAGGTTTCGGGCGGCAATCCCAATGTGGGTCCGGAAAAGTCGAACACCACGACCTTCGGCGTCGTGCTGCAGCCGCGGTTCGTCCCCGGCCTGGCGATGAGCGTCGACTACTTCAAGATCAACCTCGACGGCGCCATCGCGCCACTGGGGGGCGGCATCTCGAACACGCTGAGCCTCTGCTACAACACCATCCAGGACGCCAGCAGCGTCTTCTGCAAGGCGATCACGCGTGACCCGCTCACCGGCCAGATCGCCGCCCCAGGCTATGTCACCACGACCAATGGCAATACCGGCGGGCTGAAGACCTCGGGCGTCGACTTCGACGCCAACTATCGCTTCAACCTGGCCTGGGGGCCTTTCGGCGGCAGCCGCTTCGATATCGGCTCCAACTTCACCTACACCGACGAGTTCACGGCCACGCCGGTCCAAGCGCTGCCGGCCACCAAGAACTATTGCATCGGCGCCTTCGGCCCGACCTGTGGTCAGCCGATTCCCCGCTGGAAGGGCGTGTCGCGCGTCACCTGGCGTTCGGGTCCAGCGACGTTGAGCCTGCGTCACCGCTATATCGGCGAGGTGACGGTCGACACCTATCTGCTGCCCAAGCGCCTGGGCGCGGCGTTCCCGGACAAGGCGACGCTGACCACCCCGGTGATCAAGGCGCAGAACTATTTCGACCTGACCGCCGGATACGAAGTGAACAAGGCCGTGAGCTTGACCGCCGGGGTCCGTAATCTCTTCGACAAGAATCCTCCGATTGTTGGATCGTCGGCCCCGTCGGACAATACGTTCGCCGCGACTTACGACGTCGAGGGACGCGTCGTCTACGCCAGCGTGACCGCGCGGTTCTAAGCCGCTAAGGCGGAGGGCGACCCGCCGGCCGCCCTCCGTCCCTTTGGGGCGGCGGTGGACGAATGTCCAGGGTCCGAAGGAAGGCCGATGTCGGGCCATGGCGCGGACGCGCCTCAAGCGGACCAGGGTCCCCAGCTGGATAGAACCTTGTCCGTTTCATCCGAATTGTCCGTGACCACGATTCTGTAGCGTCCTCCGCCTGGCGCCACCCTAACCACGACGTGCCCGTTCCGAGCGGCCAGGCGATCGGTCAGCCACTTGTGGGCTAGCACGTTGGCTGGCGACAGACCGGTGGAGAAGACATCGCGCGCGCCGACATAGAGCCGCTGGCTCAGCATCCGTTCCAGGGCGTCGGGACTGGGATGGGCCGCGTGCCAACCTTGGATGATCCAGGCGCGGGGGCGAAGCGCTCGCACGACATCCGCGCCCGTGGCGTCGAACATGCCGTGGTGCGCGGCGACGGCGACGTCGACCGGGCCGGCGACCTGGGCCGCCGGCGTTTCGACGTCGCGCCAGGGCTGAGTTCCGTCGAAGCTGCTACTGGTCAGGTCTCCAGCCGCGAAATAGCCGAACGCCCCATAGCGCAGGCGGATGGCCGTCGAGCAGGCGTTCTCGTCGGGGATATCGTCCTTGGCCAGGGTCTCGATCGGCGGGAAGAGGCGACGGGTTTCGGTCCCGCGACCGGTCCAGACCTCGCCGTTGGCCGCCAGGTTGCGGATCTCGAGGCCGGGGAGCTTGAGCTGGTCGGCCGCCCCGACCTCGAAGCGTTCGACCCTGCCGCCCGTCCGCGCGCGCTCGCGGAGAAACGCCTGGTAGTTCTTGGCGAACGGCGCGTCCCAGGGCTTGGGGAAGGCATAGTCGGGATAGTCGCGATCGACCAGCAGGCCGATCGGCAGCAAGGCGGCGACGTCGCTGACGCCGGTCAGGCGATAGGCCCCGCCGGGCGCCAGCGGCGTGTCGGGACCCACATCGCCGACGTGATCGGGATGCAGGTGGGTGACCAGGAAGGCGTCCAGCTTCGGCTCGCCCGTCGCGGCCAGATGGCGGCGGGCGTAGCGGCCGATCCATTCGCCGGCGCGGCGTTGGGGGCCGGGGCGTATGTCCAGGCTGGCCGGCGGCGGCGTGGCCGAGGCGCCGGCGTCGATCATCAGGCTGGACCCGTCCGGCCCTATGATCAGGGCGCAGTCGCCGCGACCGGTGGCGATGTGGTGGATGTCGAGGCCGCCGCGTCGCCAGGGGCGCAGCGGTTGGCCGACGACGTCCTCATCCCGCGACGGCGCCGCGGCGGTCAAGGGCGCCGCGCTCAGCGCCGCGGCGGCCGACAGAAGTGCGCGCCGGGTGAACACTGTCGCCATGGCCTAGAACTTCGCCGACAGCATGACGCCCATGGTCCGCGGTTCGCCCAGATATTCGGCCAGCACGCCCTGGGTGGAAGGGGTCAGCAGATAGTCGACATCGCCCAGGTTCTTGACCCAGGCCGTCAATCGCCAGCGGCCGTTCTGGCTTTCGTAGCCCACCGACAGATTGGTCAGGGCGTAGCTGTCGATGTGCAGGTTCGGGTCCTTGGTCGCGCCGGTGTAGTAGCCGTCGGTATAGGCCCAGCTCAGCGCGCCGGTGAGATAGCCCCGGCCGTTCAACGGGATGCGGACGTCGGCGGCCAAGGCGCCCTTGTTCCGCGGCGACGAGCCCAGCGGATTGCCGGTGTTCACCGCCCCGCCCGGAATGACGAAGTTGTCGTAGACAGTGTCGAGCAGGCCGTAGTTGCCCATCAGGTTCAGCCAGGGGAGGGGACGCCAGGTCACTTCCAGCTCCGCGCCCTTGACCGTGGCCTGGCCGGCGTTGGTGATGGTCAGCACGCGGGTCAGGTTGTTGAAGAACAGCTCCTGCTTGTCCTTGTAGTCCATGTGGAAAATCGAGGCGTTGATCCGCAGGGTGTCGGCCAGCCATTGCGACTTCACCCCCAGCTCGTAGTTTGTGACGGTCTCGGGATTGAAGGGCGTCGCGAGGGCCGACAGCGTCGCCGCGTCGGTGTTGAAGCCGCCGGCCGTGTAGCCGCGGGTGACGCTGCCATAGACCTTGAGATCCTGGCGTGGCGTCCAGCTCAGCACGGCGCGGGGCGTGACCTCGCTCCAGTCGGCTTTCAGGTCGCGGGCGGTGAAGCTGCCGGTGGCCGGCCTGACGAAATCCGTTCGCGCCAGCGAAGCGGTCTTCTCGTCGTGGGTGTAGCGCGCGCCCAGGGTCAGGTCCAAGGCGGCGGGCAGGTGGAGCGTGCCATCGATGAAGCCGGCATAGCTGCGGGTCCTCACCGCTTGGTCGGTCAGCACGTCGGATGAAGCCACGCCCGTGACGGCGGCTAGGCCGCGCGTGCGCAGTTGGCGCTTGGCGTTCTCGTCGGCGAGGTAGACACCGGCCACGACGTCGCCACGCGACCATTTCGGACTGGCCCAGCGGACCTCCTGCGAGAACAGCCCCACGTCGTCGACGTCGCGGTTGACGCTCTGGGTGTTGGTCCCGGTCAGGAACACATAGCTGGCGCCGGTGCCCGAATAGTCCTCGCCCGACTGCGACCAGCGGTAGCCGGTGATCGAGGTGACCTGGCCGACCGGCGCGGTCCAATAGATCCGCGCCGAGGCGCCCCACTGGTTGCGACCGAAGTCCTGGACATAGCCCAGTTCCGAGGTGCGGCGATCGCCGTCCGAGCCGGCGCCTTTGGACGACAGGGTGCGACCGCCGTTGTGATCCTCGCCATAGTCGGCGCCCAGCAGCACCTCGACGTTGTCGGCGGCGCGCAGACGGGCCTGGGCGCGGACGCCGCGGCTGTCGAGATCGTCCTCCTCGCGGCCGGTCAGGCGGTCGCGGCCATAACCGTCGTGCTGTTTGAACGAGCCGGACAGGCGAAGGGCCACGTCCTGGCCGACCGGGATGTCGACGCGACCGTCGACCTGCTTCAGGCCATAGTCGCCGCCGCCGATCCGCACCGAGCGCGCGGCGTCTTCGTAAGCCGGCTTGCCCGTGTCCAGCACGATCGCGCCGCCGGTGACGTTGCGGCCGAACAGCGTGCCTTGCGGGCCCTTGAGGACCTGCACCGAATTCAGCCCGTAGAGCTCGAAGCTGGCGGCGCTGTTGCGGGGGATGAACAGGTCGTCGATCACCACGGCGACAGGCTTGTTGGCGCCGATCTGGGTGAAGGTGTTGGTCGCGCCGCGGATGGCGATGGTCGGGCTGCTCTGACTGAACGACGAGACGAGCAGGCCCGGCGTCAGGCGCGAGATGTCACGCAGGCTTTCCAGACGATAGGTCTCGACCGCGCGGCCGGAAAAGGCCGACAGCGAGATCGGCACGCCCTGGGCGGCTTCCTCGCGCTTCTGGGCGGTGACGATGATGGTGTCGAGCGCGGCGGGCTCGGCGGCGACCGTGTCCTTGGCCGGTGTCGGGACGCGGCGCAGGACGATGACGCCGGCGCTGTCGGAGACGATTTCCAGGCCGGTTCCGTCGATCAGCTTGTGCAGGGCCGCGCGGGCGTCCATCGCGCCCTTCAGGGCCTGGGTGCGAACGCCTTCCAGCCCGTCGGCGGGCGCGACGACCTGAAGGCCGGCCTGACGAGCGAAGGCCGAAATGGCCGAGGCCGCCGGTTGAGCTGGCACGTCGAAGGCGCGCTGCTGGGCCGCCGCCGGCGCGGCGTGGGCCAGGAGGGCCAGAGCGGCGACGCCGCCGGCCAGGAGTGTCTTTCGCATCATGGTGTCGCCCCGAATTCCGCCGGTCCCGCGCCAGCCTCATCGGGGTGGAGCCTCGACGAAGACGCTCCCGCCATGTCGTCTCCGAAAAAAGTTCAGCCGCGGCTCAGGCGGACGCCGTCGGCGCGCGGCGTGGCGGTCAGCCCCAGGCTCATGGCGGCGGCCTTGGCGAAGCCGTCGGGGTCGCTGGCCGAGAACAGGCCGGTCATCTTCAATCGGGCCACCGTCGGGTCGTCGATGACGATCCGGCGATCGGAATAGCGCGCGAACTCCTCGGCCGCCTGGCCCAGTGTCAGGCCGTCCAAGTCGATCTGGCCTTGTCGCCAGGCCAGGGCCCGGTCGACAGCGGCCGCCCCGACCACGGTGGGCGTCAAGGCGCCCAGGCTGGCCACCTGTATGGCGTGCTCGGCGGCCAGGCGCACCGGCTTGCCCTGGGATCCACGCCAGACCTCGACGACGCCTTCCCGGACGATCACCCCGACTTCGCCGTCGGCGTGGGCGCGCACCGTGAAGCTGGTGCCGACCGCGCGCACGCGCACGTCGCCGGCCAAGACCACGAAGGGGCGGGCGGGGTCCTTGGCGACATCGAACAGAGCTTCGCCGCGCAGCAGGTCGACACGCCGCATCTTGCCGTCGAAGGCCGCGCGGATCGTGGTGGCGGTGTTCAGGGTGACGGCCGAGCCGTCGCTGAGCGGCGCGCGGCGGATATCGCCCTTGCTGGTGGTCATGCGGCCGCGCAGGCTCATCGCGCCATAGCCAACCGCGCCCACCACCGAGGCGGCGGCCAGGACGCCTCCCGTCGCCAACAGGCGGCGCCGGTCGGCGGCGCGGGCCACGGGATGGGTCGAGGGCGAAAACGCGGCGCTGAGACCTTGGGCGCGATCCAGGTGGGCGCTGATCGCCAAGGCCTTGGCGTAGGCGCCGGCCCGGCGGGGGTCCCGCGCCGCCCAGGCTTCGAGATCGGCCTGCTCCTTGTCCGACAGCGGCCCTCGATCGACGCGCGCGGCCCATCGGGCCGCGGCGGCGTCAATGTCGGCGCTGCTCTCTCGGATCGTGGTCAACTTCGATCGGGTCCTCGCTGCTACGGTCCTTAGATGCCTGGAAGCGTCCGTTTCCGCCACGCCCCATCGCCTTCATCAGCACGCCGATGCCTTTTCCAACGTGCTTCTCGACCGTGTTTTCGGAGACGCCCATACGTTGGGCGACCTCGCGCTGCGACAGGCCATGGACCTTGCGCAGGGTGAAAGCCTCTCGACACTTGGTCGGCAGGCCCGCGATCAGGGCGGCGATGCGCGACAATTCCTGGCGGTCGGCCGCCACGGTCTCGGGCGAAGGTTCGGCGCTGGGCGGGACCAGGGCCTCGGCCTCCGCGAGCGCTTCGAAGGCCACGATGCGGCTGCGGCGAAGACTTCGCAGGATCACCGACTTGGCCACCTCGAACATATAGGTGCGCGGCGTTTGGATGTGGTCGACCGCCTCCAGCGCCGCGAGGATCGCGTAGGTCTCTTGGACGATGTCGTCGACTTCCAGCCCGGCGAGCGGACGACGCGAGAGCCAGGCGCGCAGCGCCGGCTCGTGCGGCAGCGCGTTACGCGCCAGCCAGATCGCCCGCTCTTGGGTCGCCAGGGTCATGGGCCAAGTCTGCTATCAGTCGATTGTGACAGCTAGCCCAATGCAAAGCTTGGGCGGTCTGGGCTCCAGGGCGCGGGCGGAGCGGACGGAGACCTTAGTCGACCGCCAGGATCACGTCGGACGCGGCGACGCGGGCTTCCACGCGCGCCCCGACGGGCAGGGGCCAGGCTGGGTCGCCGGGCTTCAGGGTGGCGGTCAGGGTCTTGCCAGCCGGGAGGGCGATCGTCGCCTCGGCGGAGGTCTCGCTGGCCTCGCGGTCGACGAGCTGGCCGGCGAGTCGGTTCTCGCCGTCGCCGTCCTCCACCCGCACGAGGCTGGACTTGATCAGGGCGATCGCCGTCCGGCCGGTCGCGAGACCCAGGTCCTCGACGCTGCGCCGGGTGATCGCGGCGCGCAACGACAGGTCCTCGGCCAGGGACAGGGAGACGGTCGCGGTGACGCCGTCGCCCTCGATCGCGGTCACGACGCCGCGCAGGGCGTTGCGGGCGCTGGTGCGCAGGCCCAGGCTCCAGAGAAGCTCCGCGTCGCCCGAGAGGTCGGCTTCCAATCGGGCGAAGGCGGCGCCGATCTCGCGCTCGGCGGCGCGGAAGGCGCGGATCACCGCCTGGCCGCGCGGCGTGACCTCGGCCGTTCCGCCGGACCTGCCGCCTGGCGCGGCGCTCACCAGGGGCGCGTCAAACAGGTTGTTCAGCGCCTGAACCCCGTCCCAGGCGCCCTTGTAGGAAAGGCCGGTGTCCTTGGCCGCCGCGCTGATCGATCCCAGCCGCGCGATCGCCTCCAGAAGCGCGATGCGCTCAAGCCCCACGCGCGCCAATCCGCCGCGTTTCAGGATCAGGGAGGCGCTGAAGTCATCCGTCACTGGTCGGCCCGCGTTTCCATCGTTATGTAGTTGCGCTGCATAACCGCTGCGCCAAGACCAGGATTACCAGATGATCGCCCGTCGTCCGATGCTGATCGCCGCCATCGCCGGCGTCCTTTCGCTGGCGCTGGGCGGCGCCGCCCTGGCCGGCGAGACCAAGGTGGCCGTGGCCGCCAACTTCACCGACGCCGCCAAGGAGATCGCCGCGCGCTTCAAGGCCAAGACCGGCCATGAGGCGAACCTGAGCTTCGGCTCGTCGGGCCAATTCTACGCCCAGATCGCCAATGGCGCGCCGTTCGAGGTGTTCCTGTCGGCCGACGCCGAGCGGCCGCTGAAGGCCGAGGCGGAGGGCTTGGCGGTTCCGGGATCGCGCTTCACCTACGCCACGGGTCGGCTGGTGCTCTACAGCAAGACGCCGGGCCTGGTGGACGGCAAGGGGGCCGTCCTCAAGACCGGCAAGTTCGACAAGCTGTCCATCGCCGACCCCAAGACCGCGCCCTATGGCGAGGCGGCGGTCGAGACCCTGACCAAGCTGAAGCTCTATGACGCGCTGAAGCCCAAGATCGTTCAGGGCAGCTCGATCACCCAGGCCTTCCAGTACGTCCAGACCGGCGCGGCCGAGCTGGGCTTCGTGGCCCTGTCGCAGGTGATCAACGAGCCGGGCGGTTCGCGTTGGCTGGTCCCGGCCGCCGACCACGCCCCGATCGATCAGCAGGCGATTCTGCTGAAGACCGCCGAAAAAAGCGAGGCGGCCAGGGCCTTTCTCGCGTTCCTGAAGGGGCCGGAGGCGAAGGCGATCATCCGACGCTACGGCTACGAGGCGCGCTGAGGTGACGGATGTCCTGTGGCTGACGGCCAAGCTGGCGGGGCTGACCACCCTGCTGCTGCTGGCCCTGGCCACGCCGCTGTCGTGGTGGCTGGCGCGCGGGCGTTCGGCCTTGCGAACCCCGGTGACGGCGCTGGTCGCCCTGCCGATCGTGCTGCCGCCGACGGTGCTGGGATTCTATCTGCTGATCGCCCTGGGGCCGAAGAGCCCCCTGATGACGTTGCTGCATCCGTTCGGGATCCGCACCCTGGCCTTCACCTTCGAGGGGCTCGTGATCGGATCGCTGATCTACGCGCTGCCCTTCGCGGTGCAGCCGTTGCGCAACGCCTTCCTGGCCGTCGGCGACGAGGCGCTGGAGGCGGCCGCCACCCTGGGCGCCTCGCCCTGGGCGCGGTTCTGGCGCGTGGCCCTGCCGCTGTCGCTGCCCGGCTATGTCGCCGCCGCGATCCTGGTCTTCGCCCATACGATCGGGGAGTTCGGGGTGGTGATGATGCTGGGCGGGAACATCCCCGGCCACACGGCCGTGCTGTCGACCGAGATCTATCGCCTGGTCGAGGCGCTGGAGTGGGGAGAGGCCCATCGCCTGTCGCTGATGCTGCTGGTCTTCGCTTTCCTGGCGCTGCTGGCGTTGCTGGCGCTGGAGCGGCGCGCGAAGAGCCCCAGCCGCGCCCGATCGTGAGCGGGCCGACCGGCTCCCGCCGCCGAGACCGAGGGCGCTCGGCCTTCGAGAAGCTCGGGAGCGCGACCGTTCAGCGACCGTCCAGGTGGTACTTGATCAGCGCCCGGGCTGACCGGGCCACGGCGCGCACCGGGCCGCCGGCGCCGAGCGTCACGCGGGCGCCGGACGCGCCTTCCATCAGAAGCATCAAGGCGTCGGCCAGGTCGTCGTCCTTGGCGCCGGCGCGGCGGGTTAGGTCGACCAGCCGGCGGTACAGCTCCTTCTTGTAGTTGACCGACACCACCTGGGCGGGGTGGCCCTCCTCGTGCAGCTCGATCGCCGCGTTCGACAGCGGGCAGCCCAGCACGTCCTTGTTGCAGGCCTTGGTCTCGAAGGCGTCGAAGATCGCTTCCAACTGGGCGCGCGGGTCGGCGCAGCAGCAGGCCGTCACCTCTTCCCACCAGGCCCAGTACTCTCGCTCCTGCTCGCGCAGGACCTCGGCGACCAGCTCGTCCTTGGACGGGAAGTTCCGATACAGCGTCATCTTGGTGGCTTCGGCCTCGGCGGCGATGGTCTCGACGCCGACCGCCCGGATGCCGTGCTGATAAAACAGCTCGCGGGCGGTTTCGAAGATCCGGTCGCGCGCCGGACGCTTGGACGCGGGCGAACCGGGGGGAGCCCCGACCGCTGCTTCCGTGTCGCCCCCGACAACGTCCCCAGAATTTCTTGTCGCCATTTTGGCAGGCCTCTCCTTGACGTGAGAGTTACCGGTCAGTATCTCTCCGCCGTGGCGCGATGATACCGAACGGTCTCGTCACATCCTAAATCGTCTTTCCGGTCGCCCGGGTCAAGTAACAGGCCCTGCGACATTTCACTCTTTAACCCCAAAAAAGGAGCGCGCGCCAATGCCCCCGCAAACAAACGTTCACGCCGACGCGCCCCAAGCCAAGTCTTCCAAGGGGTTTCTGGCTTTCCTCAAGCCCGAGGTCCGCGCCAGCCATCGCTGGCTTGGCCGCGCCACGGTCCGGGCCCTGGGCGATACCTGGACTTCGAACACCCGACGCGCCGCCCGCCGGCCCGTTTGGGAATGACAATCAGACACGTCCGCCGTTCCTCCCCGCTTCACCGTCCGACAGGGTTCCTCCCCATGCGTCTCCAGCCCGTCATCACCTCCTTCGCCGGCCTGGCCGCGGTGGCCGTGCTTGCCGCCTGCTCCGCTCAGGCCAAGCAAGAACAGACCGCCGCCGCTCCGCCCGTCCAGGTCACCGTCACCGACGTCGCGTTCAAATCGCTGCGCCAATGGGATGACTTCACCGGCCGCCTCGAGCCGATCGACACCGTGGAGATCCGTCCGCGCGTCTCGGGCTATATCGACGGCGCCCGCTTCGCCGAGGGCGCGCGGGTGTCCAAGGGCCAGGTGCTGTTCCAGATCGATCCGCGTCCGTACCAGGCCGAGGCAGACCGCGCCGCCGCCGAGGTGGCCCGCGCCAAGGCCCAGCTGGACCTGGCCGTGGTCAATCGCGAACGCGGTCGCCGCCTGATCGAGCAGAACGCCCTGGCCCAGAGCGAATTCGACCGACTGTCGTCGGAAGAGCGCGCCGCCCAGGCCAATGTCTCGGCCGCCCAGGCCGCGCTCCAGACCGCGCGCCTCAATCTGCAATGGACCAGGGTCACCTCGCCGATCGACGGCCGGGTCTCCAAGGCCATCATCACCCGGGGCAACCTGGTCACCCAGGCGTCGCTGCTGACGACCGTGGTGTCCGACACCCCGATCTACGCGGCCTTCAACGCCGACGAGCAGACCTTCCTGAAATACGCCGCCGCCGAGCGCGGCAAGGAAAGCCCGGTCTATATGGGCCTGATGACCGAGGACGGCTATCCGCATGTCGGCAAGCTGACCTTCATCGACAACGCGCTGGACGCCAAGAGCGGCACGATCAACGGCCGGGCGATCTTCGCCAACGCCGACGGCAAGTTCACGCCGGGCCTGTTCGCGCGCATTCGCCTGGTCAGCGCCGAGTCGCGGGAGGTGGCCCTGGCCCCCGACCGCGCCGTCGCGACCGACCTTGGCAAGCGCTACGTCGTCGTCGTCAACGGTTCCAACAAGGCCGAGTATCGCCCGGTCGAGATCGGTCCGCTGGCCGGCAATCTGCGCATCATCCGCTCGGGCCTGAAGCCCGGCGACCGGGTGATTGTCGGCGGCCTGCAGAAGGTCAAGCCGGGCGACACCGTCGCGCCGGTCAAGGTCAAGACCGAGCTGGCGGACCTTGGACAGCTGGAAGTCGGCGGCCAGCGGCTCGGTCGCTCGACCGGCCAGAACTAACGACTCTCCCTTCCCCCTCGATGGGGGAAGGGCGGGGATGGGGGTGACCACGGCGCCTGAAGCTTGGCGCCGCGCTCGCCTTCCCCCTCGGCGATCACCCCACCCCTGCCCCTCCCCCATCAAGGGGGAGGGGTTCGCCAAACGCGCTCCTCTCCCCAGGACGACAACGATGTCCTTTTCCAAGTTCTTCGTGAGCCGACCGCGTTTCGCGGCCGTGCTTTCGATCATCATCTTCATCGCCGGCCTGGTGTCGCTGCCACAGCTGCCGATCAGCGAGTATCCGGAAGTGGTGCCGCCGACCGTGGTCGTGCGCGCGGCCTATCCCGGCGCCAACCCCTCCGTCATCGGCCAGACCGTCGCCGCGCCGCTGGAACAGGCGATCAACGGCGTCGAGGGCATGATCTACCAGTCGTCCCAGTCGGCCGCCGACGGGGCCATGGTGCTGACCGTGACCTTCGCCCTGGGCACCGACCTCGACAAGGCCCAGGTGCAGGTCCAGAACCGCGTCGCCCAGGCCCTGCCGAAGCTTCCTCAAGAAGTGCAGCGGATCGGCGTCACGACGGACAAGGCCTCGCCCGACCTGACCCTGGTCGTGCACATGATCTCGCCGAACAACCGCTACGACATGCTGTACCTCAGCAATTACGCGCAGCTGAACGTTCGCGATCGGCTGAAGCGCATCAATGGCGTCGGCGACGTGCAGATCTTCGGCGCGGGCGCCTATTCGATGCGGATCTGGCTGGATCCCGAGAAGCTGGCGGCGCTCTCCATGACCACCGGCGACGTGGTCCAGGCGCTGCGCGAGCAGAACGTCCAGGTCGCCGCCGGCCAGCTGGGCGCGCCGCCCAACGCGGGCTCGGGCGCGGACTTCCAGCTGTCGGTCAACGCGCCGGGCCGCCTGACCGACGAGGAGCAGTTCCGCCAGGTCATCGTCCGCTCGGGCCCCGACGGCCAGATCACCCGCCTGGGCGACGTGGCCCGGGTCGAGCTGGGCGCCAACAACTACGCCCTGCGCTCCTTGCTCGACAACAAGTCGGCGGTCGCCATGCCGATCTTCCAGCGCCCCGGCTCCAACGCCCTGCAAATGGCGGCCGAGGTCAAGAAGACCATGAAGGAACTCAAGAAGGAGTTCCCCGAGGGCGTCGACTACGAGATCATCTACGACACGACCGCCTTCGTGCAGCAGTCGATCGACTCGGTGGTCCACACCCTGATCGAGGCCATCATCCTGGTGGTCATCGTGGTGGTGATCTTCCTGCAAGGCTGGCGCGCCTCGGTGATCCCGCTGATCGCCGTGCCCGTGTCCTTGATCGGCACGTTCGCCGTGATGCTGATGCTGGGCTTTGGCCTCAACGCCCTGACCCTGTTCGGCCTGGTGCTGGCCATCGGCATCGTGGTGGACGACGCCATCGTGGTGGTCGAGAACGTCGAGCGGAACATCAGCCTCGGCCTCGCGCCGCCCGACGCCACCCGCAAGGCGATGACCGAGGTGACGGGACCCATCGTCTCCACGGCCCTCGTCCTGTGCGCGGTGTTCATCCCCACCGCCTTTATCAGCGGCCTGTCGGGCCAGTTTTACCGCCAGTTCGCCCTGACCATCGCCATCTCGACGGTGATCTCGGCCTTCAACTCCCTGACCCTGTCGCCGGCCCTGGCCGCGGTGCTGCTGAAGTCGCATGACGCGCCCAAGGACCGCTTCCAGAAGCTGATCGACGCAGGCCTGGGCTGGCTGTTCAATCCGTTCAACCGCTTCTTCGCCAAGGCCTCTAACGGCTATGTCGGCGGTGTCGCCAAGACCCTGGGCCGCTCCACGGCGGGCCTAGTGATCTATGCGGTCCTGCTGGCTCTGACGGTCTTCGCCTTCGCCAAGACCCCGACCGGCTTCGTGCCGCAGCAGGACAAGGCCTATGTCGTGGCCGTCGTGCAACTGCCGGACGCGGCCTCGCTGGACCGCACCGAGGCGGTGATCCGCCAGATGGGCGAGATCGCCAAGACGGTGCCGGGCCTCAAGCACTCGGTGGCCTTCCCGGGTCTGTCGGTGAACGGCCTGATCAACAGCCCCAATTCCGGCGCGGTGTTCTATCCGCTCGACGACTTCAAGAACCGTCGGGACAAGGACAAGCAGGCCGGCGCGATCGTGGCCCAGCTGAACCAGAAGTTCGGCGCCATCCCAGACGCCCAGATCGCCGTCTTCCCGCCCCCGTCCGTCCAGGGCCTGGGCACCATCGGCGGCTTCCGGATGCAGATCGTCGACAAGGCGGGCCTGGGTCCGGAAGAGCTGAACAAGGCCACCCAGAACCTGATGGACAAGGCGCGGAAGGACCCGGCCCTGGCGGGGATCTTCTCCAGCTATCAGGTCAGCGTGCCGAAGATTCAGGCCGATATCGACCGCGAGAAGGCGAGGGCCCAGGGCGTCTCCCTGACCGACCTCTTCGAGACGATGCAGGTCTATCTGGGCTCGCTGTACGTCAACGACTTCAACCGCTTCGGGCGGACCTACGAGGTCAATGTCCAGGCCGACCAGCGCTTCCGCCTGCAGCCCGAGCAGATGCTGCGCCTGCAGACCCGCAACGGGTCGGGCCAGATGATCCCGCTGGGCGCCTTCGTGAACTTCCACGAGACCACCGGTCCCGACCGCGAGAGCCACTACAACGGCATGCTGACCGCCGAGATCAACGGCGGCCCGGCGCCCGGCTACTCGACCGGCCAGGCCCAGAAGGCCCTAGAAGACCTCGCCAAGAAGGAGCTGCCCAACGGCATGGGCTACGAGTGGACCGAGCTGACCTACCAGCAGATCCTGGCGGGCAACACGGCGGTCTTCATCTTCCCGCTCTGCGTGCTGCTGGCCTTCCTGGTGCTGGTCGCCCAGTACGAAAGCTGGAGCCTGCCGCTGGTCGTGATCCTGATCGTGCCGATGACCCTGCTGTCGGCCCTGGCCGGCGTGTGGATCAGCAAGGGCGACAACAACATCTTCACCCAGATCGGCCTGATCGTGCTGGTCGGCCTGGCCTGCAAGAACGCCATCCTGATCGTGGAGTTCGCCAAGGAGCGCGAGGAGCATGGCGACGGCCCGCTCCAGGCGGTCCTGGAAGCCTGCCGCCTGCGCCTGCGGCCGATCCTGATGACCTCGATCGCCTTCATCATGGGGGTCTATCCCCTGGTGGTGTCGCATGGGGCCGGGGCCGAGATGCGTCGCGCCATGGGCGTGGCGGTGTTCGCGGGGATGCTGGGCGTGACCGTCTTCGGCCTGATCCTGACCCCGATCTTCTACTACGTGATCCGCCGCAACACGGCCCGCCGGGCCGCGCTGAAGGCGGCCAATCCGGCGGTGGTCGAGGCCCACTGATGACCGCCGGGACACGCGTTTCCCTCCCCCTTCGATGGGGGAGGGGCAGGGGTGGGGGTGACAGCATCGGCGGGCTTCAGCTCGGCAGCGCCACCTCCGGACCCGCTTTCACCCCCATCCCCACCCTTCCCCCATCCAAGGGGGAAGGGAGACCTTCGAGGTCTGTCATGAACGCTCTCAGACTCTTCCTTATCGCCGGCGTCTCCCTGACCGCCGCCGCCTGCGCGGTGGGTCCGAACTACAAGGCGCCGGCGACCCCGCCGGCGGCCTTCCAGAACGCCGACCCGGCCGTCTTCACCGCCGCCAATCCGGAAGCGGAGTGGTGGAAGGCGTTCGGCGATCCGGTGCTGGATCAACTGATCGGCCAGGCCCTTTCGGCCAATCTGGATCTCAAGATCGCCGTCGCTCGGGTCGCCGAGGCCCGGGCGTTGTTCACCGAGCAGAAGCTGGACCTCCTGCCGCACGTCGTGGCCGATGGGACCTACGCCAAGAGCGACCAGCAGCAGCCCGGCTCGAACGGCCGGCGCGTCGAGAGCCAGACCTATCAGGCCGGTTTCGACGCCGGCTGGGAGATCGATCTCTTCGGCCGCGTCCGGCGCGGCGTGGAGGCGGCCGGGGCCGAGGCGGACGCGGCCCAGGCTGACCTGCGCGACGCCCAGGTCACGGTCGCGGCGGAAGTCGCTCGAAACTATCTTGAGCTGCGCGGCGCCCAGGCCCGTCTGAAGGTCGCCAACCGCAACCTCGAGACCCAGCGCGAGACCCTGCGGCTGACCAAGGTGCGGTTCGACGCCGGGGCCGGCGGCCCGATCGACGTGGCCTTGGCCCAGGCGCGCCTCAACGCCACGGAGGCGGCGATCCCAGGCCTGATCACGGCCGAGAAGCGCGCGAACTATCGTCTGGCCGTGCTGACTGGCCAGCGGCCCGGCGCGCTGGACGCCCTGCTGGTCGCCCGCGCGACCGATAAGCGGCCGTTGATCACGGCCCTGCCGATCGGCGAGGCCGGCGACCTCTTGCGCCGTCGCCCGGACGTGCAGGCGGCCGAGCGTCGTCTGGCGGCCCAGACCGCCCAGGTCGGAGTGGCCACGGCCGACCTCTTCCCGCGCGTCTCGGTGAGCGGCTTCGTCGGCTTCCTGTCGGGGACGTCGGCGGGCTTCGGCGACAGCGCCAGCAAGGCCTGGTCGGTGGCGCCCACCGTCAGCTGGCCGGCCCTGGACCTCGGCAGCGCCCACGCCCGCCTGCGCGCGGCGCGTGCCCGCGATGACGCGGCCCTGGCCAACTACGACCAGACCGTCCTGCGGGCGCTGGAGGATCTGGAGAACGCCCTGGTCGCCTATCGCCAGCAGCAGGCCCAGCTGAAGAGCCTGACCGACCAGGCCGCCGCCTCCCGGCGCGCGGCCGAGCTGGCGCGCATACAGTACAGGGAAGGCGGCATCGACTTCCTGGTGCTGCTCGACGCCGAGCGCACCCTGCTGGCCGCCGAAGACGCCCTCAGCGTCGCCGAGACCGGCGTCAACACAGACGTGGTGGCGATCTACAAGGCCCTGGGCGGCGGATGGAAGGCGTGAGCTGGAACGTCCGCGCCGGCGAGGACCGGGTTCAGAACCAACCCGCCTCGCGCAGGGCCTTGGCGTAAGCCCTGCTGACCGGCGCTTCGATCTCGCCCTTGAGCTTGAGGGTCGCCCGGCCGTCGCCGCGCCGGGCGCCTTCGACGGCGGCCCGGGCCACCCACCAAGAGCGGTGGACCTGGGCGCCCTCGATGCCCTCCAGTTCGGCCACAGCGTCCGCCAGGCGCATCAGGATCAGGTCCTGGCCGCGCGAGGTGTGCAGGCGCAGATAGTGATCCTCGGCCTCGACGGCGAACAGGTCCGCGCCGCGCAGCTTGGCCGGCAGGCGGGCCAGGAACCGGGGCGCGGGCCCGCACGCCGGGGCGGCGTGGGTCGTGGTCAGTGGGCGCTGCGCCAGGAAGTTCAGGCCGGTCATGGCCACGGTGACGATGAACACCGGCGGCAGGTACAGGGGCAGGGCCGCCAGGCGGGGGCGGCCCTGGAAGGTCATCTCGCTGACCAGCCAGACCACCACGGTGAAAGGCAGGGTGACGCCGATCGAGGTCAGGCTTCCATACAGCCAGGGCCGCGCATAGGCCCGCCCGTTCCGGCCGATGGTCCGGCTGAGCCCGGTGCCGACGACCGCGCCGGTGAAGCACAGGCCGACCCAGTACGCGACGCGGGTGAGCACCGGGATGCCATCGGTGCCGAACGCGCCGATCAGGGCCAGGAACACGCCCGCCGCCGCCGACGCCGCCAGGCCGCGCAGGCTCTCCTTCGAGGTCATCGCCATTCGCGAAGCGCGAACGACATCCCCCAGCCGTTCACGAAACGAGGCCGGCGACTGGCGCAACGACGATTGAGACACGAACCCGCCCACTCCACTCAGGTTTCCGACGGCGCGGCGCTGGGAGGCCCGCCAGGATCGGAGTGAGGGAAGATGGCCGAGCAAGGCAAGTCAATGTCTCAGGACGCCCGCTGGATCGGAGTTCGGATGGGCCTGATCGGCGCGGTGACGGCCAGCGTCATCGTCGCGGTGATCGCGCCGCGTTTCGCCGGCCACGCGGCCGCGCTGTCCTTTCACCCGCACGCGCCGGACCTGGACAAGATCGCCCAGGCGCCGCTGGTCATCCGGATCCACCTGTTCTCGGCCCTGACGGCGTTGATGATCGGGGCGGCGCTGATGATGCGGGTCAAGGGCACGGCCGCGCACAAGGTGCTGGGCTGGACCTGGGTGCTGGCCATGGGCGCGACGGCGGTCAGCTCGCTGTTCATCCGGGTGGTCAATCCGGGCCATTTCAGCTTCATCCACCTGCTGTCCGGCTGGGTGATCGTCGGCCTGCCCGGCGCGGTCTACGCCATCAAGCGGGGCAAGGTCGCCGCGCACCGCCGGGCCATGACCGGGATGTTCGTCGGCGGACTGCTGCTGGCGGGCCTGTTCACCTTCATCCCGGGCCGTTTGATGTGGGCGGTTTTCTTCGGCTAAGCCCGGGCGCCGGCGGCCTTGCGCGGGTGTCGATAACCCAGGGTCTCTTGCCAGCCGCGCTTGGTTGCGCCTATCCGGGGACGGAACGCAACCAAGCGGGCCCATATTCATGACCGCAGCCAAGACCCGCGTCAGCGGGCGGGGCCGTCCTTCCAAGGCCAAGGGCCTGGATCTGAAGGAAACCATCCTCGACGCGGCCGAGGGCCTGTTCGCGCGCCACGGCTTCCACGGCGTCACGACCCGCCAGGTCGCGGCCGAGGCCGGCGTCGACACCGCCCTGATCCACTACTACTTCGGCGCCAAGCGCGAACTGTTCGACGCGGTGTTCCTGCGACGGGCCGAGATCCTCAACCAGGCGCGCGAGGCGTCGATGAACGCCTATGTGAAGGCGCACGACCCCGAGACTCCGGGGGCCGGGGCCATGACGGTGGAGGGGGTGATCGAGGCCTTCATCGCCCCGCTGCTGCGCATCTCCCAGGACGGAGGACCCGGCTGGAAGAGCTATTTCGCGCTGGTGGCCCAGGTGAACAACACCCCGGCCTGGGGCGGCGAGACCATGGCGCGGTTCTTCGATCCGGTGGTCCATCAGCTGGTCGAGACCCTGAAGATCGTTCGGCCGCAGGCTGAGTATCGCGACCTTTACTGGTGCTATCAGTTCCTGACCGGGTCGATGATGCTGTCCCTGTCCGAGACCGGACGGATCGACAGCCTGTCCGAAGGCGAGTGCCACTCCAGCGACCTCGAGGCCGTTCGGGCGCGGCTGTTCTCGTACTGCGCGGCCGGCTTCGAGGCGGTGATCGCCAAGGCCTCCTCCGCCGCCTGACCGTCAGCCGGCGGTTCATTTTCATCACCTGGTGAAAAAACGCTGGCGTCCGTCGCCGGTTCGGGTGATTGTGTCCGCAATTCGCTGTTCGATGAATAGGCGAGGCCCAAGCATACGTCCGCGTGAGAAGGACCATGCTCGGGAGGGCGGAAACAAGGGAGGGGAAACCCATGAATTCGATGTGGAAGGCCGCGCTGCTGGCCGGCGCGGCGTGGAGCGCCGTCACGAGCGTCGCCTCGGCTCAGGAGAAGGCTCCGGCCGGCGACAATTCGGTGTCCGTCGAGCAGGTGGTCGTCACGGCCCGCCGGCGCGAGGAAAACCTCAAGGACGTGCCGGTCGCGGTCTCGGCCTACTCGTCGGCCAAGCTGGAGCAGCAGGGCGGCACGGACATCACGGTCCTGCAGCAGACCACGCCGAACATCACCGTTCAGACCGCGCGCGGTTCGAACTCGACCCTGATCAGCTATATCCGCGGCGTCGGCCAGCAGGACCCGCTGTGGGGCTACGAGCCGGGCGTGGGTCTGTATGTCGACGACGTCTATATCTACCGTCCCCAGGGCGCGGTGCTGGACATCTTCGACATCGATCACATCGAAGTGCTGCGCGGCCCGCAAGGCACGCTGTACGGCCGCAACACCATCGGCGGCGCGATCAAGTACGTGACCAGGCGCCTGGGCGACGAGTCGGGCGGCAAGATCCGCGCGACCTATGGCAGCTATAACGAGCGCGACTTGCTGGTCCAGGCCCAGACCCCCATCGACGGGACCGGCCTGTCGGTCGGCGCGACCTACGCGTTGTACAAGCACGATGGCTACGGCAAGAACCTGACCACGGGCGCTGACCAGTACAACAAGGATGTCCAGGCCTATCGCCTGAGCGCCGAGTACAAGCCGACCGACACCCTGTTCTTCCGCCTGGCCTATGACCACGTGGCGGACGATTCCAATCCGCGCCACGGCCACCGCGAGACGCTGCCGACGACGGGCAACTATCCGATCCTCGGCGTCTACGACACCCAGGCCGGCCTGGGCGACAAGAACCACGTCATGACCAAGGGCGTGTCGCTCACCGGTCAGTGGGACGCCACAAACCACCTGACGTTCAAGTCGATCACCGCCAACCGTCGCGGTCACACCCAGACCATGATCGACTTCGACGGCACGCCGCTGCCGACGCTGGACGTGCCGGCCACCTATGACGACCGCTCGTTCTCGCAGGAACTGCAGGCCGTCTATTCGGACGATGTCGTCCAAGGCGTCTTTGGCCTCTACTACATGAACAGCCAGGCCTCCGGTGAGTTCGACACCATCGCCGGCAATCTCGGCGTCTCGATCGCCGACGGCGGCAAGGTCAGCACCCAGAGCTTCGCGGCTTTCTTCGACTTCAGCGCCAATCTGACCGACAAGTTCAAGGTCTCGCTGGGCGGCCGCGCCACCCGCGACGCCAAGCACGCCAACGTCTTCCGCTTCTTCTATCTAGGCGCGACGCCGTCGCCGTATCAGGGCGGCGCCCAGCGTCCGATCCTGCAGACGCGCACCAACTACAGCGCCGCGACCACCTTCGAGAAGTTCACCCCGCGCATCTCGGCCTCGTATGAGCTGACGCCGGATCTGACGGGCTATGTCTCGTTCTCGGAAGGCTTCAAGTCGGGCGGCTGGGACATGCGCGGCGACGCGTTCATCACCCCGCAGACGGTCAACGGCTACAAGCCCGAGGTCGTGAAGACCTACGAGGCCGGCCTGAAGGGCTTCGCTCTGGATCGTCGCGTGTCGTTCTCGTCGGCGGTTTTCTTGTCCAAGTACACCGACCAGCAGGTCACGACCCAGGTCGTCGTGCCGTCGGGCATCGCCAGCTCGGTCGACAACGCCGGCTCGTCGACGCTTTACGGCGCCGAGTTCGAGGCCAGCGCCAAGCTCAGCCACAGCCTGTCGGGCAACGTGTCGGTGGGCTACATCCACGCCAAGTACGACACGTTCAACCGCTTCGTGCCGGCCGGCGCGCCGAACCCGGTCAATCCGTCCCAGACCCTGGCGACGGGCCAGATCGTCAACGTCGCGGATCTCTACGGCTTCCAGAACACGCCGAAGTTCACGGGCAATGTCAGCCTGACCTGGCGCGGCGACCTGGCCGGCGGGACCCTGGCCATCACCCCGATGGTCAGCTACCGCGACAAGTACCAGCAGTTCGAGCAACCGCTGCCGGCCCTGGACCAGAAGGCCTTCACCCTCGTCGACCTGACCGCGGTCTGGACCGCGCCGGGCGGCAAGTACAAGTTCGTGCTGACCGGCAAGAACCTGACCGACGAGCGCTATCGCACCGGCGGCTATAATTTCGGCGCCCCGACCTACAACAACTCGGTCATCGGCTTCTACGGCCCGCCGCGCACGGTGACGGGAACCGTCGAGGTGGCGTTCTAACCCTCTAGGCGAAAGCTGGGGCCGGGCTTGTCGCGACAAGCCCGGCCCATTTTGTATGTGGTCGGTGGCATAAGGGCGACGGATGAGCGAACAGCACAACGCGGCGGCGGCTGGCCCGGGGGCGGCGAAGCCGTCAGGCTATCGCTACGTCGTCCTGGCGATGCTGATCCTGGCCTACACCTTCAACTTCCTGGACCGGCAGATCCTCGGCATCCTGGCCAAGCCGATCAAGGACGAGTTCCACCTCACCGACGGCCAATTCGGCCTGATGGGCGGCCTGGCCTTCGCGCTGCTCTACACGACCCTGGCCATTCCGATCGCCTGGCTGGCCGACCGCTTCAGTCGGGTCTGGATCATGACCGCCGCCCTGACCCTGTGGAGCGGTTTCACCGCCCTGTGCGGCTTCGTCGGCGGCTTTGGCCAGCTGTTCCTGGCCCGGATGGGCGTGGGCATCGGCGAGGCGGGCGGCGTGGCGCCGGCCTATTCCCTGATCGCGGACTATTTCCCCAAGCAGCAGCGCGCCCGGGCGCTGGCCGCCTACGCGTTCGGCATCCCGTTGGGCACGGCGGCCGGGACGCTGGTGGGCGGTCTGCTGGCGGTGCGTTACGGCTGGCGCTCGGCCTTCATCGTGGTCGGGGCGTTGGGCGTGCTGCTGGCGCCGCTGTTTCGCCTGGTCATGCGCGATCCGCCGCGCGGCGGGGCCGACCGCGAGGCCGGCGCGCCCGTCACGCCGCCGGCGCCCGCCGTCCCCCTGGGCGAGGTGGTCAGACTGCTGGCCGCCAAGCCCAGCTTCTGGCTGCTGGCCCTGGGCGCGGCCTCCTCGTCCGTCTGCGGCTATGGCGTGGCGGCCTGGCTGCCGTCGTTCTTCATCCGGAGCCTGGGCCTGACCCTGGCGCAGACCGCCTGGTACTATTCGGGCATCGCCTTCATCGGCGGTCTGCTAGGCATCTGGCTGGGCGGCGCCATGGCCGACAGGCTGGGGGCCAAGTCCAAGGGCGCCTATCCCCTGACCCCCGCCGTGGCCTTCGTGATCTCCGTGCCCTGCTTCCTGCTCGCCATGAACAGCGGCGCCCTGGTCGGCGGGCTGGGCGGGCAGGCCGCGCTCGCCGTGGCCTTCGTGATCTTCCTGATCCCCACGGGCCTGAACCTGACCTGGCTGGGGCCCATCACCGCAGCCGTCCAGCATCTGGCTCCCGCCCCGATGCGGACCACGGCCTCGGCGCTGTTCCTGCTGATCAACAACCTCCTGGGGATCGCCGTCGGCGTCTATTATTTCGGCCTGGTCTCGGATCTGCTCAAGCCGACCTTCGGCGCGGAATCGCTGCGCTGGGCGATCTATACCGGCATGGGCTTCTACCTGCTGGCGGCGCTGCTTTTCCTGCTGGCCTCGCGGCGTCTGGCGCGCGACTGGGTCGAGTAGGGGCGCGGACGGACGATCCGCGCGACGCGGTCCGATAGAATGCGCCACGCTTCCGTCAATTTCGGGTATCAAGAGCCGCGAACTGGAGCGTGATCGCCGAAAGTGTGAGCGGTTTCGGCGGGCGTCACGCTCCAACCTTATGATTCCGAGCCTGTTCATCCGCTTCGAATGAGTCCATTTGAAGCGGACAGGCTCCAGGCCGAGCGACTCCCGACCATGACTCCCGACGACCGCCATATCTTCCACGACCCCACGGGCAAGCGTGAGCGGCGCGCCAAGCTGGTGCTGGGCGTCTTCATCTCGGCCGTCGCCGCGATCGTGGCCGGCTTCGTCGCCACCCTGGCCTTCGCTCCGCGCCTGCCCGACGCGCCGCTGAAGGACCCTCATGTCCTGACGTCGCTGCACCAGGAGACGCCGCGAAAGACCAAGGTCGCCAAGACCTGGCGCCACGTGCCGCGGCCCAAGGACGAGACCACGGCCACCGGCGCCAAGGCGCTGTCGGTCGGCTTCTACGTGCCCTGGGACGAGGATAGCCGCGAGTCGCTGCGCCGCAACGTCGACAAGCTGGACGTGATCTCGCCCCAGTGGATCGCCATCAACGGTTCGGGCGGCGACATCAATATCGTCGACGACCCGGAAGGCGCGGCGCGCATCGCCAACGCGCCCAAGCCGCCGGCCGTGCTGCCGCTGGTTCACAACTCGGCCAACGCCGCGTTCAACGGGCCGATGGGCGACGCCCTGCTGGTCAATCCGGCCGCCCGGGCCAAGCTGATCGCCACCCTCAAGGACCTGGCCGCCCAGCGCGGCTACGGCGGCTATGTCTTCGACTTCGAAGCCCTGGGGCCCAAGGGCCTGGCCGCCTATCCGAAGTTCCTCGAGGAGGCCCGCGCCGCCTTCGCCGGCACCGACCGCGAGGTCTGGGTGACCGCGCCCTTCGACGAGGAGGGCTGGCCGCTGAAGCGTCTGGAGCAGGCGTCCGACACCCTGGTGCTGATGGCCTACGACCAGCACTACGCGCTGGGCGACCCCGGCCCGAACGCCGGTCAGGACTGGTACGAGCGCGAGCTGGCCCAGCGCTTCGCCTCGCTGGATCCGAACCGCTCGGTGCTGGCCCTGGGCGCCTATGGCTATGACTGGACGCTGAAGAAGGACGGCACGCGCGCGTCCGGCGCGCCCGCCACCTTCCACGAGGCGATGCGCAACGCCCAGGACGCCGGCGCCACGATCCGCATGGATCCGGAGACCCTGAATCCGACCTACAGCTATACCGACGACAACGGCGACAACCACGTCGTCTGGTTCCTGGACGCGGTCACCCTGTTCAACCAGATCAAGGTCACCGACGCTTGGAAGCCGCGCGGCTATGGCCTGTGGCGCATGGGCATGGAAGACCCCGGCGTCTGGACCCTGCTGGGCAAGCCCTATGGCCAGATCTCGGCGAGCGGTCTCACCACCCTGGCCAACGGCCAGGGCGTCGACTTCGACGGCGGCGGCGAGGTGCTGCGCGTGGCCTCGCTGCCCACCCCGGGCAAGCGCAGCATGGAGTTCGATCACCAGACCGGCCTGATCTCGGGCGAGAGCTACGACGTCATTCCGTCCAGCTACGTGATCGAGCGCTATGGCCAGAAGAAGGGCCTGGTCGCCCTGACCTTCGACGACGGCCCCGACGGCCGCTGGACGCCCAAGATCCTCGACATCCTGAAGGCCAAGCACGCCCCGGCCACCTTCTTCGTGATCGGCCAGAACATGCAAAGGCGCCCCGACCTCGTGCAGCGCGAGGTGGCCGAGGGCCACAATGTCGGGGGCCACAGCTGGACCCACCCCAACATCGCCGAAACGCCTCTGCCGCAGGTCCAGGTCGAGCTGAACGCCACCCAACGCCTGTTCGAGGTGCTCACCGGGCGCTCGATGCGTCTGTTCCGCCCGCCGTTCTTCGGGGACGCCGAGCCGTCGACCCCGCACGAGGTGGCGCCGCTGGTGATCGCCCAGACCCTGGGCTACATGACCGTCGGCCTGCGGATCGATACCGACGACTGGCAAAAGCCCTCGCCCCAGCAGATCATCGATCGCGCGCTGGACCGGCTGGACAATCCCGGAAACCGGCCCGGCCAGGTCGTGCTGCTGCACGACGCGGGCGGCGATCGCAGCCATACGGTCCAGGCGCTGCCCGGCCTGATCGACGCCATCCGCGCGCGCGGCTACCGCCTGGTGACGATCGGCGAGCTGGCGGGCCTGACGCCCGAGCAGACCATGCCGAAGACCTCGCGCACCGCGCTCGACCTGGCGCTGGACCGCCTCGGCTTCGACTTCTTCCGCGGGTTCCAGAAGATCATGACGGGGCTGTTCATTACCGCGATCTTCCTGGGCGTCGCGCGGCTGGTGTTCCTGGCCAGCCTGGCCCTGGTCCACCGCTTCTGGACCCACGACGAGCCCGCCGATCTCGACCCGGACAACGGGCCGTTGGTCAGCGTGCTGATCCCCTGCTTCAACGAGGAGAAGGTGATCGCCGCCTCGGTGGCGCGGATCCTGGAGTCGAAGTGGAAGAACCTCGAGGTGCTGGTTCTGGACGATGGCTCCAAGGACCGCACGGCCGACGAGGTGCGCGCCCACTTCGCCAACGATCCGCGCGTGACGCTGCTGTCGTTCGAGAACGGCGGCAAGGCGCGGGCCGTGAACCGCGGCCTGGCCGTGGCCAAGGGCGAGTACGTCGTGGCCCTGGACGCCGACACCCTGTTCCCCCCGGAAACCATCGGCCGCCTGGCCCGCTGGTTCCAGGACGAGGACATCGGCGCGGTGGCCGGCAACGCCATCGTCGGCAACCGGGTCAATGTCGTCACCCGCTGGCAGGCGCTGGAATATGTCACCGCCCAGAACCTGGAGCGTCGGGCGCTGGCGGCGCTCGGCGCGGTCACCGTGGTGCCGGGCGCCGTGGGCGCGTGGCGCAAGAGCGTGCTCGACGCCCTGGGCGGCTATCCGGCCGACACCCTGGCCGAGGACCAGGATCTGACCATCGCCTGCCAGCGCGCCGGCTGGAAGGTGGCCTTCGACCCCGACGCCCGCGCCTATACCGAGGCGCCGGACACGGTCGGCGGCCTTCTCAAGCAACGGTTCCGCTGGTCGTTCGGCACGCTGCAGTGCGTGTGGAAGCACCGCAAGGCGATGTTCAACACCAAGACGCCGGTCTTGGGCTTCGTGGCCCTGCCGCAAATCTGGCTGTTCCAGATCATCCTCGCCGTCGCCGCGCCGCTGGTCGATCTGGGCGTGGTCTGGAGCCTGATCAGCAGCGTCTACGCCGCCGTCGCCCACCCGGTGGAGTGGCGTCCGGACGACCTGATCCTGGGCTTGATCTACTGGGCGGTGTTCATCGGCGTCGACCTGTCGGCCGGCGCCCTGGGCATGATCTTGGAAAAGCGCGCGCCGTGGTCGGACCTGCCGTTCCTGCCCGTGCAGCGGTTCGGCTATCGCCAACTGATGTACTACGTGGTCGTCAAGTCGGTGGTCATGGCCATCCGGGGCGGCCGGGTCGGCTGGGGCAAGCTGGAGCGTCGCGGCTCTGTCTCGGTGAAGGCCGGCGGATAACCGCGTTCCGCCGGGGCTTGCCTCGGGACCGGCGTGCGATAGCCTGCCTCCGATTTCGGGGGAGGGCGAATATGCGAGGAATGATCGCGGCGACGGCGCTGCTGGCGGCTTGCGGCTTGGCGCTGGGCGGCGGCGCTGCTTTGGCCGAGGACGCCCATCCGATCCTGAGGGTTCAGGTCGGGTCCCGGATCGAGGGCGCCGTGTCGGGTCGCCTGCTGGTTTTCGCCCAGCCCCTGGCCACGGCGAAGGCCGACGCCAAGGGCGGCGTCATCGAGTCCGTCGACGTCGATCCGTTCGCGGAGCACAAGGGCCACGTCTCGGCGCGCGAGGTCGGAACGGTCCGGGCCGGCGCGACCATCGACATCGACCTGGACGGAATCGCCGCGCCGCAAGCCTTCTCGCGACTGCCGCCGGGCGAGTACGCGATCCAGGCCGTGCTCGATCAGAACCACAGTTACAACTACAACGGCCGGGGCGAGGGCGACCTGATCAGCTCCGTCGCGACCCTGACCCTGCCCCTGGCGGCGGGAACGACGCTGGTGCTGGACAAGGTCGAGCCGGCCTTCGATCCCTTCAATCCTCCGGCCGACGCGCCCAAGGGGACGGCGGAACGCGTCGCGGCGGCTAGGCCCCATCTGACGGCGATCGACTTCGTCAGCCCGTCGCTCAGCGCCTTCTGGGGGCGGCCGATCACCATGAAGGGCTGGGTCCTGACCCCGCCGGGCTACGAGTCCGGCCAGGATCGCTATCCGACGGCCTATTACACGCACGGCTTTGGCGGGACGGCGCCCTACCTCGTCGGCCAGGCCGCGCGCATGTACGAGGCGATGGCCAAGAAGACGGCCCCGCCGATGATCTGGGTCTATCTGGACGAGAGCAGCGCCACCGGCACGCACGAGTTCGCCGACAGCGTCAACAACGGCCCCTGGGGTCAGGCCCTGACCCAGGAACTGATCCCCGACCTCGAAAAGCATTGGCGCATGGACGCCACGGTCAATGGGCGGTTCCTGAACGGCCACTCGTCGGGCGGCTGGGCGACGTTGTGGCTGCAGACCCGCTATCCGAAGGTGTTCGGCGGAACCTGGTCGACCTCGCCCGACCCCAGCGACTTCCACGACTTCACGGGCGTCGACCTCTACGCGCCGGGGGCCAATCTCTATTTTGGCCGCGACGGTTCGGCCCTGCCGATCGCCCGCGACCACGCCAAGGTCCTGGCGACGATGCGCGACTCCACCGCCATGGAGGAGGCCCTGGGCGAGTATGGCGGCCAGATGCGCTCGTTCGACTGGGTGTTCTCGCCGCGCGGACCCGACGGCCGGCCGCTGCCGATGTTCGACCGGGCGACCGGCGCGGTCGATCCCGCCGTCGTGGCCTACTGGAGCCAGCACTACGACATCGCGGCCAGGCTCAAGGCCAACTGGCCGGCGCTAAAGCCGGATCTGGACGGCAAGGTGCATCTGATCGTCGGAACCGCCGACACCTTCTATCTGGACGGCGCGGCCCATCGCCTGGAGGCCGTCATGAAGGGGCTCGGGGCCAAGACCGACTTCCGCTACCTGCCGGACAAGACCCACTTCGACCTCTATGCCGTCGGCGACGACCGCCAGGCGCTGATGCGCCAGATCGCCTGGGAAATGTACGCCGTCGCCCGGCCGGGCTCGAAACCGCCCGCGCCAGCCGGGCCGTGAGCCGCTTGATGCGCCAAGCACGGGGCAATTTAATATCAACTAAAGGTTGCTTTATTGTCTCCCTTCCCCTTTGATGGGGAAGGGTTGGGGATGGGGTGACAGCATGTCCGAAAGAGCCCCAAGACCTAGGCACGCACCGGGCGCCGTCAAGCGCGCTCGCCGTCTTCGCAATGCGATGACCGTCAGCGAGAAGGTTCTCTGGAAGGCCCTTCGCGCACTCGATCTTCATATCCGTCGCCAAGCGCCGATCGGACCCTACGTCGACGACTTTGTTCATCACGGCACACGTTTGGTTATCGAAGTCGATAGCGGTTGGCACGACCATCCCGAGGCTCGGCGTCACGATGCCGAGCGTGATGCTTGGCTTGTGAGCCAAGGCTATCGGGTCTTACGCGTTCGCGATGGAGAAGCGTTCGGCAACCCTTACGCCGTGGCCGAGCGTGTCGCGGCGGAAATTCAGCGTCACCCCATCCCAACCCTTCCCCATCAAGGGGAAGGGCTCTGGCGGCGCGCCGAGCCTCGACGGTAGGCGTGATTTCCGCCACCGGCCGATCGCTGTCCGGTGGCTCAAAAGGGTTACCGGTAATAATTCCGTAGCGTCAAAGGCTTCACTTGCCGGAACCGTGCAGATGCTGGGTCTGGGTGTCTCGTTGGACAAGATAAGCGCGCAAGCCTTCACCTTATCGTCTTCACGCGGTTGCGCCTGCGAAATAGCGCTCCTATAACCCGGCCACATTTCAGAAAGCCGTCGTCGAGACCGGGCCCTCATGAACATCCACGAACATCAAGCCAAAGCCGTACTCGCCGAGTTCGGCGCCCCCGTGCCGCGCGGCTTCGCCGCCTTCACGCCCGATGAAGCCGCCGCCGCCGCCGAGAAGCTCGGCACGCCGGTCTTCGTCGTGAAGAGCCAGATCCACGCCGGTGGTCGCGGCAAGGGCAAGTTCGAGGGCCTCGGCCCCGACGCCAAGGGCGGCGTCCGCGTCGTCAAGTCGGTCGAGGAGGTCCGCGCCAACGCCGAGGAAATGCTCGGCCGCGTGCTGGTGACCCACCAGACGGGCCCCAAGGGCAAGCAGGTCAACCGCCTCTACATCGAAGAAGGCGCGGCGATCGCCAAGGAATTCTACCTGTCGCTTCTGGTCGACCGCGCCTCGAGCAAGGTCTCGGTCGTCGCCTCGACCGAAGGCGGCATGGACATCGAGGACGTCGCCCACTCGACGCCCGAGAAGATCCACACCTTCACCATCGACCCGGCGACGGGCGTGTGGCCGACCCACCAGCGCGCCCTGGCCAAGGCTCTCGGCCTGACCGGCGGTCTGGCCAAGGAAGCCGCCTCGCTGCTGACCCAGCTCTATACCGCGTTTATGGCCAAGGACATGGCCATGCTGGAGATCAACCCGCTGATCGTGACGGCGGATGATCACCTGCGCGTCCTCGACGCCAAGCTGTCGTTCGACGGCAACAGCCTGTTCCGCCACCCGGACATCAAGGCGCTGCGCGACGAGACCGAGGAAGACCCCAAGGAAATCGAAGCCAGCAAGTACGACCTGGCCTACATCGCCCTGGACGGCGAAATCGGCTGCATGGTCAACGGCGCCGGCCTGGCCATGGCCACCATGGACATCATCAAGCTGTACGGCGCCGAGCCGGCCAACTTCCTCGATGTCGGCGGCGGCGCTTCGAAGGAGAAGGTCACCGCGGCCTTCAAGATCATCACCGCCGATCCGGCCGTGAAGGGCATCCTGGTCAACATCTTCGGCGGCATCATGCGCTGCGACATCATCGCGGAAGGCGTCATCGCCGCCGTGAAGGAAGTCGGTCTGAAGGTTCCGCTGGTCGTCCGTTTGGAAGGCACCAACGTCGAACTCGGCAAGAAAATCATCTCGGAAAGCGGCCTGAACGTCATCGCCGCCAACGATCTGTCTGACGGCGCCGAGAAGATCGTCGCCGCTGTGAAGGGCGCCCGCTAAATGTCGGTTCTGATCGGTTCCCACACCAAGGTCATCTGCCAGGGCATCACCGGCGCTCAAGGCACGTTCCACACCGAGCAGGCCATCGCCTACGGCACCCAGATGGTCGGCGGCGTCACGCCCGGCAAGGGCGGCCAGACGCACATCGGCCTGCCGGTGTTCGACACCGTCGCCGAAGCCAAGGACCGCACCGGCGCCGACGCCTCGGTGATCTACGTCCCGCCGCCCTTCGCGGCCGACTCGATCCTGGAGGCCATCGAGGCCGAGATCCCGCTGATCGTCTGCATCACCGAGGGCATCCCGGTGCTGGACATGGTCAAGGTCAAGAAGGCCCTGCAAGGCTCCAAGTCGCGCCTGATCGGCCCGAACTGCCCCGGCGTCCTGACGCCGAACCAGTGCAAGATCGGCATCATGCCGGGCTCGATCTTCTCGGAAGGCTCGGTCGGCGTCGTGTCGCGCTCGGGCACCCTGACCTATGAAGCCGTGTTCCAGACCACCAACGCGGGCCTGGGCCAGACGACGGCCGTCGGCATCGGCGGCGACCCGGTCAAGGGCACCGAGTTCATCGACGTCCTGGAAATGTTCCTGGCCGACGAAGCCACCAAGTCGATCGTCATGATCGGCGAGATCGGCGGCTCGGCCGAAGAGGACGCGGCGCAGTTCCTGAAGGACGAAGCCAAGCGCGGCCGCAAGAAGCCGATGGTCGGCTTCATCGCCGGCCGCACGGCGCCTCCCGGCCGCCACATGGGCCACGCCGGCGCCATCGTCTCGGGCGGCAAGGGCGGCGCCGAGGACAAGATCGCGGCCATGGAGAGCGCGGGCATCCGCGTCTCGCCGTCGCCGGCCAAGCTGGGCGAAACCCTGCTGGAAGTCCTCAAGGGCTAAACTAGACACCGAAACCCCGCCTCGCGCGGGGCCCAGGTTTTTTGCGACCGCCAGTCGACGATCCGAAAAAATCACCTGGGCCCCGCCGATCGACGGGCGCTCGGGTGATTGAGAGACTATATTTACGGGCCTTGGGTATGGGCTCGTGAACCTTTGGATCGAGAGCGTGGCGGTCGAACGTGGAAGCCGGTTTCGGCGACCGCCACACTCTCCTCAAAAAGAACGAGCCTGTTATCCTTTTCGGATGGGTCCGAAACGATCAGGCTTTGAGGCGAACAGCGATGGCGGACGACGCAGGCATTATCAACCAGGTCTTGACCGAGACCAGCTTCCTCTACGGCGCCAACGCCGCGTTCGTGGAAGACCTCTACGCCCAGTGGGCGGAGAACCCCGGATCGGTCGAGCCCTCGTGGAACGCCTTCTTCTCCAGTCTCGCCGAGCAGGCCGACCAGGTTAAGCGCGCCGCCCAGGATCCCGCCTGGACGCCCCGCAAGGTTCCGACCGCGCGTCCGGATTGGCTGTCGGCCCTGGACGGTCAATGGGCCAGCGTCGCCCCCGCCGTCGAGGCCAAGGTCGCCAAGGCCATCGAGACCAAGGCTCCCGGCGCCAACGCCGAGGCCGTCCGCGCCGCCACGCTCGACAGCCTGCGCGCCATCATGATGATCCGCGCCTATCGGATGCGCGGGCATCTGGCCGCCAATCTCGACCCGCTGGGCCTGGATCCGCCCAAGGACGCCAGCGAGCTGGACCCGGCCAGCTACGGCTTCTCGGAAGCCGACTATGACCGCCCGATCTTCCTCGACTTCGTGCTGGGTCTGGAAACCTCCACGATCCGCGAGATCCTGTCGATCCTGCGCCGCACCTACTGCGGCAATGTCGGCGTGCAGTACATGCACATCTCCGACCCGGCCGAGAAGGCCTGGCTGCAGGAGCGGATCGAGGGCCGCGACAAGGAAATCACCTTCTCCAAGGAGGGCAAGGTCGCCATCCTGAAGAAGCTGATCGAGGCCGAGGGCTTCGAGAAGTTCCTGCACAAGCGCTTCCCCGGCACCAAGCGCTTCGGCCTGGACGGCGGCGAGGCCATGGTCCCGGCCATGGAGCAGATCATCAAGCGCGGCGGCGCCCTGGGCGTGAAGGACATCGTCCTGGGGATGCCGCACCGCGGCCGCCTGAACGTGCTGGCCGCCGTGATGGGCAAGCCCTACCACGTGATCTTCCACGAGTTCCAAGGCGGTTCGTCGGTGCCGTCCGACGTCGAGGGCTCGGGCGACGTGAAGTATCACATGGGCGCCTCGTCGGACCGTGAGTTCGACGACAACAAGGTCCACCTGTCGCTGACGGCGAACCCGTCGCACCTGGAAATCGTCAACCCGGTCGTGATCGGCAAGGCGCGCGCCAAGCAGGCCTTCCTGCTGCGCGAGACGCCGGACGCGGGGCGCGGCCACGTGCTGCCGCTGCTGCTGCACGGCGACGCCGCCTTCGCCGGCCAGGGCGTCGTGGCCGAGTGCTTCACCCTGTCGGGCCTGAAGGGCTACCGCACGGGCGGCACCATCCACTTCATCGTCAACAACCAGATCGGCTTCACCACCAGCCCGCGCTATTCGCGCAGCTCGCCCTATCCCAGCGACATGGCGCTGATGGTCGAGGCCCCGATCTTCCACGTCAACGGCGACGACCCCGAGGCGGTGGTGTTCGCCTCGAAGGTGGCCACCGAATATCGCCAGAAGTTCGGCAAGGACGTGGTGGTCGACATGGTCTGCTACCGTCGCTTCGGCCACAACGAAGGCGACGATCCGACCATGACGTCGCCGCTGATGTACGCGAAGATCAAGGGTCACCCCCCGACGCGCGAACTCTATTCGAACCGCCTGGTCGCCGAGGGCGTCATCACCCAGGCCGAGAGCGACGGCTGGGTTTCGGAGTTCGAGAAGTTCCTCGACGCCGAATTCGAGGCCGGCAAGACCTACAAGGCCAACAAGGCCGACTGGCTGGACGGCAAGTGGGCGGGCCTGACCCTGCCGGGCGACGAGGATCGTCGCGGCAAGACCGCGTTCCCCAAGACCCGCCTGCTGGAGCTGGGCCGTCTGATCACGACGATCCCCGAGCGCATCGACGCCCACAAGACCGTCCGCCGCGCGATCGAGAACCGCCGCGACGCGTTCGAAAAGGGCGAGGGCATCGACTGGGGCGCCGCCGAACACCTGGCCTTCGCCACCCTGCTCGACGAGGGCTACCCGGTCCGCCTGTCGGGCCAGGACTCGGTGCGCGGCACCTTCACCCAGCGCCACTCGGACATCATCGACCAGAAGACCGAGGAACACTACACGCCGCTGAACAACATCCGCCCGGGCCAGGCCAATTACGAGGTCATCGACTCGGCTCTGTCGGAAGAGGCGGTGCTGGGCTTCGAGTACGGCTTCTCGCTGGCCGACCCGAACACCCTGACCCTGTGGGAAGGCCAGTTCGGCGACTTCGTGAACGGCGCCCAGGTGGTGATCGACCAGTTCATCAGCTCGGGCGAACGCAAGTGGCTGCGGATGAGCGGCCTCGTCATGCTGCTGCCGCACGGCTACGAAGGCCAGGGTCCGGAACACAGCTCGGCGCGCCTCGAGCGCTTCCTGCAGCTGTGCGCCGAGGACAACATGCAGGTGCTGAACTGCACCACCCCGGCCAACTACTTCCACGCCCTGCGTCGCCAGATGCATCGCGAGTTCCGCAAGCCGCTGATCGTGATGGCGCCCAAGAGCCTGCTGCGCCACAAGCGCGCCGTCTCGAACCTTTCGGACTTCACGGAAGGTTCGGGCTTCCACCGCGTGATGGTGGACGGCGCCGAGGCTGGCTGCGACGTCGGCGGGATCACGCTGAAGAGCGACGATCAAATCAAGCGCGTCATCATCTGCTCGGGCAAGGTCTATTTCGACCTGGTCGACCAGCGCGCCAAGACCGGCCGCGACGACGTCTATCTGCTGCGTCTGGAGCAGTTCTATCCGTGGCCGATGAAGTCGCTGATGAACGTGCTCAACCGGTTCAAGAACGCCGACCTGGTCTGGTGCCAGGAAGAGCCGAAGAACATGGGCGGCTGGACCTTCGTCGATCCGTGGCTGGAGCTGACGCTGGACAAGCTGGACATCAAGGCCAAGCGCGCGCGCTACGTCGGTCGTCCGGCCTCGGCCTCGACGGCCGCCGGCCTGATGAGCCGCCACCTGAAAGAGCTCGAGACCTTCCTCAACGAGGCGTTCGCGTAAGCGTCGCGCCTCGCCCCTAAGAAACCCGCCGGACGAAACAAGAGAACTCGGAAAGCCCCATGGCCGACATCAATACCCCCGCCCTCGGCGAATCCGTCACGGAAGCGACGGTCGCCCGCTGGACCAAGAAGGTCGGGGAGGCCGTGAAGAAGGACGAGATCCTCGTCGAGCTGGAAACCGACAAGGTTTCGCTGGAAGTCGCCTCGCCGGCGGACGGCGTGCTGTCGGCCATCGGCGCGGCCGAGGGCGCGACGGTGGTTCCGGGCACGGTCCTGGGCGTGGTGAGCGAAGGCGCGACCGCCGCCGCCGCTCCCGCCGCTCCGGCCCCCAAGGCTGAAGCGCCGAAGCCGGCTCCGGCGCCGTCCGCCGCTCCGGTCCCCGTCGCCGCCGCTCCCGCCGCCGCGCCGGTCAGCCCGGCCCCGGCCCGCATCGCCGCCGAGACCGGCCTCGACCTCTCGAAGGTCGCCGGCACCGGCAAGGACGGCCGGGTGACCAAGGGCGACGCCCTGGCCGCCCTGGAAGCCCGCGCCGCCGCCCCGGCGCCGGCCGCCGCGCCTTCGGCCCCGCGCGCCCTGCACGAGCGCGAGGAACGCGTGAAGATGACGCGCCTGCGTCAGACGATCGCCCGCCGCCTGAAGGAAGCCCAGAACACCGCCGCCATGCTGACGACCTTCAACGAGGTCGACATGAGCGCCGTGATGGCCCTGCGCGCCCAGTACAAGGACATCTTCGAAAAGCAGCACGGCGTGAAGCTGGGCTTCATGTCGTTCTTCACCAAGGCCGTCGTGGCCGCGCTGAAGGCGATCCCGGACGTCAACGCCGAGATCGACGGTCAGGACCTGATCTACAAGAACCACTACGACATCGGCGTCGCCGTCGGCACCGACAAGGGCCTGGTGGTTCCGGTCGTCCGTGACGCCGACGCGCTGAACCTGGCTCAGATCGAAAAGACCATCGGCGACCTCGGCAAGCGCGCCCGCAACGGCCAGCTGGGCATCGAGGACATGCAGGGCGGCACCTTCACGATCACCAACGGCGGCATCTACGGCTCGCTGATGTCGACCCCGATCCTGAACGCGCCGCAGTCGGGTATTCTGGGCATGCACGCCATCAAGGAACGTCCGATGGTCATCAACGGCAAGATCGAGATCCGCCCGATGATGTACCTGGCTCTGTCGTACGATCACCGCGTCGTCGACGGCCAGGGCGCCGTGACCTTCCTGGTCAAGGTCAAGGAAGCCATCGAAGACCCGCAGCGCCTGCTGCTGGAACTCTAGGAGTCCCCGAGAAGCCCGCCCTCGCCGGCGGGCTTCTTTGCATTCGCGGCCCCGGCGTTCTACGTCGGGGCCGTTCGCATTTCTGGGATCCCGCGCGATGGCCAAGAACACGCTCTATCTGCTGAAGCCGCATTTCGAGAAGGACGGCGCCGAACGCTTCTGTCCCGACTGCGCGATGATGGAGGGGTATCTCGCGACCTATCCGGCGCTGCGCGACGCGGTGGACATCGTCTATGTCGACTACGGCCGCCCGCGCGCGGCCCTGGTCGCGCGCCTGGGCGAGGACCATCAGAACGCCCCGACCCTGATCCTGGCGGTGGCCGCGCCGGACGCGGGTCCGCATGGCGAGATCCAGTCGGCCAACGGCCTTTCCTTCCTGACCGATGCTCGCCCGATCACCCGCTGGCTGGCGGCGCGCCACGGCCTGGCCGCGCCGCTATAGGCGTGAGCGGAACTCGCGCGTTTCGGCGGGTTGCAAGAAGCCCGAATAGCCGTCGCATCCAACCTAGAGCGCGTTAGGTTTAAGTGTGAGCGGTTAAACCGCTCGAACGCGCTCTAAATATTTGAATGTAGAGCCTGTTTGTCCGCTTCAAATGATTCCATTTGAAGCGGACAAACAGGCTCTAACGGCTGGCTCTCAGCACCGCCTCGCCCAAGGTCGCGTAGTCGCGGTTGAAGTGGTGGTCGCCCTTCAGGCGGATCTTGGCGATGCGGGCGTCGGGCAGGCTGGCGCAGATGTCGGCCCGTTCGCGATCGCCGTAGACGCAGGTGATCTTCACGCCCGTCAGCGCTTCGAGCGCCGGGCGGACCCGGAAAGTGTCGGGCGTCGGGATGTTGAGCCAGCTGGTCGGATGGAACCGCAGCGCGCCGTGCGAGCCGGTTCCGATCAGGATCACCCGGCTGACCCGGCTTCGCGCGTCGGCGGGCAGGCGCGGCACGATGGCGGGCAGGGCGCCGGCGCCGAACGAATAGCCGATCAGCACCACGTTCGGACGGTTCCAGCGGTCGCCATAGTCGCGCAAGGCCTCGGCCAGATCCTGGGCCGCGCCGTCGGCCGAGCGCCGGGTGCTGAAATAGCTCAGCGAATTGACGCCCAGCGTCGGCACGCCGTTGTCGGCCAGGTATCGGGACACGCCCTGGTCCAGGGCCGCCCAGCCGCCGTCGCCCGAATAGAACACCGCCAGGGTGTCGCCGGCCTTGTCGCTGGCCACCGGAATCTGGTGGCGGGAGGCCGGCGCGGACGCGGCGTCGGCCGCTGGCGGGATCAGGGCCAGGATCGCGAGGGCGGCGGCGAGTCGGTCGCGGGCGGTCATGCCCCCAGGACGCCATCGTCCGATGACATTTCCGACGCGGCGGGATGTCAGCCCCGTGACGCATCGGCGCCGCCAACCGGATGGGGATGCCGCTATGGACAGCGCATTTCCCTTGATTTTCAAGGGCGCGGGCGCCGAAAGCGGGTTCCGTTTTGCGTCACTTGCCTCTAAGGAACACGCGCCTCCAGAGGTCTGACAATATGGCCGGCGAGGCCCCATATTCTGTCCGGCGCCGCTTCCGGCGCGTCCTGAAGGCGAAAGACCCATGGCTCAGTACGACGTCGTCATCATCGGCGGTGGTCCCGGCGGCTACAACGCGGCGATCCGCGCCGGCCAGCTGGGCCTGAAGACCGCGATCGTCGAAGGTCGTGGCAAGCTGGGCGGCACCTGCCTGAACGTCGGCTGCATGCCGTCGAAGGCTCTGCTGCACGCCTCGGAGCTTTACGCCGCCGCGACGGGGCCGGAATTCGCCAAGCTGGGCATCGAGGTCAAGCCGAAGCTGAACCTCGCGCAAATGATGGCTCAGAAGGCCGAGAGCGTCGAAGCCCTGACCAAGGGCGTCGAGTTCCTGATGAAGAAGAACAAGGTCGACTACGTGAAGGGCTGGGGTCGGATCGACGGCGTCGGCAAGGTCGTGGTCAAGGCCGAGGACGGCGCGGAAACCGTTCTGGAAACCAAGAACATCGTGATCGCCACCGGCTCGGAGCCGACCCCGCTGCCGGGCGTGACGATCGACAACAAGCGCGTCGTCGACTCCACCGGCGCCCTGTCGCTGCCGGAAGTGCCCAAGCACCTGGTGGTCGTCGGCGCCGGCGTGATCGGCCTGGAACTGGGCTCGGTCTGGAAGCGCCTCGGCGCCGAGGTCACCGTGGTCGAGTTCCTGGACCGCATCCTGCCGGGCACGGACACCGAAGTGGCCAACGCCTTCCAGAAGATCCTGACCAAGCAGGGCTTCAAGTTCTCGCTGGGCGCCAAGGTCACGGGCGCGACGGCCTCGGCCAAGGGCGTGAAGCTGACGCACGAGCCGGTCGCCGGCGGCGAAGCCTCGACCATCGAGGCCGACTACGTGCTGGTCGCCATCGGCCGTCGTCCGTACACCCAAGGCCTGGGCCTGGAAACGGTCGGCATCACGCCGGACAAGCGCGGCATGATCGCCAACGATCATTACAAGACCGGCGTCGACGGCGTCTGGGTCATCGGCGACGTGACCTCGGGGCCGATGCTAGCCCACAAGGCCGAGGACGAGGCCGTGGCCTGCATCGAGCTGATCGCGGGCAAGGCCGGCCACGTGAACTACGACATCATTCCGGGCGTCGTTTACACCAGCCCCGAAGTCGCCACGGTCGGTAAGACCGAGGACGACCTGAAGGCCGCGGGCGTCGCCTACAAGGTCGGCAAGTTCCCGTTCCTGGCCAACAGCCGCGCCAAGATCAACCATGAGGGCGACGGCTTCGTGAAGGTGCTGGCCGACGCCAAGACCGACCGCATCCTGGGCGTTCACATGGTCGGTCCGAACGTCGGCGACATGATCGCCGAGTACTGCGTGGCCATGGAGTTCGGCGGCGCCTCGGAAGACGTGGCCCGCACCTGCCACCCGCACCCGACCCGCTCGGAAGCCCTGCGCCAGGCGGCGATGGGCGTCGAAGGCTGGACGATGCAGGCTTAGGCCGGCGCTCACGCGACCCAATAACGAATGGCGGGGTCCCGGTGCGGGGCCCCGCCATTTTTCTATCCAACACGACCTCCGTCGAGGCGTGGTCGTCGACCAGACCAGAGGATCGGTCTCGAAAAAGGCCCCGCCGAGGGAGGCGAGGCCAAGGTGTTTCGGGGGAGAACGCTCCGCGGCGGGCGGGGCGCTGTTACGCGCACTGAAACCTAGAATTCTTCCCAGTCGTCGCTGGCGGGCTGGGCGGCGCCGACCGCCTTGGCGAGCTTGGCCTGGACGGCGGCGACCGGGTTGGCGCCGGGACGGCTGGCCGCGCTGGCCAGGGCCGGGGCCTTGGGCGCGATCGGCGCCGGCTTGCGGACAGGCGGCGGCGAGGTGGGACGCGGGCTCGCGGCGCGGCTGGTCGCGGACGCGCCGTTGACGACGCCCGCCACGCGGAAGCGGCCGATCATCCGCATCAGGTTTTCCACCTCGCCGCGGAGGGCGTGCGAGGCGGCGGTGGACTGCTCGACCATGGCCGCGTTCTGCTGAACGGTCTGGTCCATCTGGTTGACGGCCGCGTTGACCTGGTTGAGGCCGGTGGCCTGTTCCTGGCTGGAGGCGGCGATTTCCGAGACCAGGCCGTCGATTTCGCCGACCTTCTCGACGATGACCCGCAGCGCCTCGCCGGTCTGGCCGACCATGGCGACGCCCTGACCGACCTGCTGGCTGGAGGTCGAGATCAGCGTCTTGATCTCCTTGGCGGCCTCGGCCGAGCGCTGGGCCAGGGCCCGCACCTCCTGGGCCACGACCGCGAAGCCGCGGCCGGCCTCGCCCGCGCGGGCGGCCTCGACCCCGGCGTTCAGGGCCAGCAGGTTGGTCTGGAAGGCGATCTCGTCGATCACGCCGATGATCTGGCTGATCGACTGCGAGGACTTCTCGATCTGGTTCATCGCCTCGATCGCGTCGCGGACCACCAGGCTGGAGCGCTGGGCGTCCGCGCGGGTCGAGCCCACCACCGAGCTGGCCTCGTTGGCCCCGGCCGACGAGCGCTTGACCGTGGCGGTGATCTCGTCCAGCGCGGCGGCGGTTTCCTCCAGGCTGGCGGCCTGCTGCTCGCTGCGACGCGACAGGTCGTCGGCCGCCGTGGTGATCTCGTCGGAGCCCGCGCCGATGCTGTTGGCGGCGTGGACGATGGTCTTCATCGCCTCTTCCATCTGGCCGATGGCGCCGTTGAAATCGGTCTGCAGGCGCTTGTAGGCCTCGGGGAAGGTCTGGTCGACGCGGTAGGTCAGGTCGCCCTCCGCCAAGCGGCTCAGGCCAGCGGCGATGGCTTCCATGACCATGGCCTGCTCGCGAGCCGCGGCTTCGGCGAGCTCCTGGCTGCGACGACGCTCGGCCTCGGTCTCGGCGGCGGCGCGGGCCTGGGCGGCCTCGGCGGCGCGCAGGGCCACGGCGTTGTCCTTGAAGACCTGGACCGAGCGGGCCATCGCCCCGACCTCGTCCTTGCGCTCGCCGCCCTTGACCTCGACGTCGATGGAGCCCTGGGCCAGGGTTTCCATGGTCTTTGAGATGGCCAGCAGCGGGGCGGCGATCTTGCGATTTCCGATCCACAGCGCGAAGCCCAGGGCGCCGCCAGCGGCGATCAGGGCCGCTATCAGCGCCGTGAACGACGTGGTCTGGGCGCGCGTGATGGCGGCCTTCGCCATCGCCTGGGTGGCTTCGTTGTGGCTGGTGGTGAAGGCGTTGATGTCCTTCGTCAGCGCGACGATGTCGGGATCGACGGTCGCCAGGATCGCCATGGCCGGTTCGTCGGCGTCCTGCAGACCCATGTCCGCCCCGCCTCGGGCGCTGTCATAGATCTTGTCGACGCGATGGCCGAACGCCTCGGCCTTCGCCTTGGCGGATGGATCGTATTGGGCGATCAGACCCACCTGCTTTCGGGCTTCCTTGTAAGCCTGATCCAGATCCTGGCTGGCGTGCTGGGCTTGGGCGGATTGGCCCTTGTAGGCCACGACGCGATAGGCGGCGTAGCCGATCGTCTGCAGGCGCCGATTGAGCCGCGCCGACGCGAGCTCGGCGGGGGCGCGGCTTTCCACCAGCGTTCTAGTGTCCCGTTCGGCGCGTCGTTCCTGCCAGGCGCCGACGCCGGCGATGGTCAGGGCGACCACCGTCAGCACCACGGCGGGCAACGCGACCTTTGTCGAAATCCTCAGATCATCGAACGTCATGAAAGTCTCTCGATGCGGGCGCTTTGAAGGCTGCCTTTCCGAGGTAAAAACCCATGTTCGGCGTGAAAGACCAGTTAACCGACTCTATGTCGGACCGGTTCGCGACCGTATGTCGCACGATTTCAAGTCGTGTTCGCTTCCTCTGTGTCTCAACGATAGTATTCGTCGAAACTCAATTTCGGTCCTATTGGATCGGTCTGTCTCTTATGGCGAGGATGACCTAGCGGAAGGCGCGGCGAGGCGGCGAGAGATTGGGGCTCGGCGATTCCAGGCGGAGGCGCGCCTCAAGCCTTCGGGTGCGCCGCCTGATAGGCCGCCAGCAGGCCCGCCGCGTCGACCTGGGTGTAGCGCTGGGTCGTCGACAGCGAGGCGTGGCCCAGCAGGTCCTGGATGGCCCGCAGATCCGCGCCCGCCCCCAGCAGATGGGTGGCGAAGGCGTGGCGGAAGGCGTGCGGCGTCACCCGGTCTGACAGGCCCAGGCGTCCGCGCAGGGTCTGGACCAGGCCCTGGACATGGCGGGGCGACAGCGGTCCGCCGCGCTTGGCGCGAAACAGCGGCTCGTCCGGCCCCAGCGCGAAGGGCAACTCGTCCAGATAGGCGTCGATGGCGGTCTTGACGGCGTCCAGCACCGGCACGATCCGGATCTTGCCGCCCTTGCCGGTGATGCGCAGCGCGGCGGCCAGGGGCGCGTCGCGCCGGATCAGCGACAGGGCCTCGCTGATCCGCAGGCCGCAGCCCCACAGCAGGGTCAGCACCGCCTCGTCGCGCGCGGTTTCCCAGGGCTCGCGCTCGGTGTCCTCGGCCGCCTCGGTGATCAGGTCGCGGGCCTGGTCCTCCGACACGGGACGCGGCAGGCCGACCTTCAGGCGCGGTCCTCGCACCAGGTCGACGGCGGCGTTGGCCACGCCGTGGCGCAGGTCGAGAAAGCGGTGGAAGGCCCGGATCGACGACAGCGCCTGGCTGATCGAGCGCGGCGCCAGGGCGTCGTCGCCCTGACGGCGGAAGGCCAGGTAGCCGCGCAGGTCGGCGGCGGTGATCTCGCCCATCGCCGCCAGGGTCAGGGCCTCGCCGCGATGCCGTTCCAGAAAGTTCAGATAGGCCAGGACATTGTCGCCATAGGCGCGCACGGTGCGCGGCGAGGCGCGGCGTTCCAGCGTCAGATAGGCCAGCCAGGCGGTCAGGGCCTGGCGCGCGTTCCCGACGCCGGGCGTCGTCACAGGACGGGCCAGCGCTCGGCCGTGCGCTCGACCACGCGGCCCAGGAAATTGACCAGCTCGGTGCCCATGTCGGGGGTGAAGCCTTCGGGGTCCTTGGAGCCGAAGGCCAGCAGGGCCTCGCGGCGCGGCTCCCAGATCGCCAGGCGGACCAGGGCCATGCTGCGGATCGTCTCGGCCTTGTCGCCGAACAGCGGCAGGGCCGGGGCGAAGAAGCCCATGCGGGCGATCGGCGCCTCGCCGAGGGTCATGTCCACCTGGCCCGGGGCCAGCACGCCCCAGCCGGCCGGAACCCGCGACGGACCTTCCAGCGCCAGCATCCCGGCGGCCAGGCCGAAGCGCAGCTGGGACATCTCGTCGACTCGGCGCGCCAGGTCGGAATGATTGCGGGCGTCCAGCAGGTCGATCACCGCCGCGTGGGTCTGGGCCTGGGCCGAATAGTTGGCGCGGGCGTTGTCCTCGATCGCCTGGCGGACGCTGGCCTCGCGCCGGTGCGCGGCGGCCGCGCGGGCGAGGGCCGCAGGACCGAAGTCGATGACGTTGCCGCCGTCGATCTTCAGGCCCAGCTCGCCCAGCAAGGTCTCGTCCTGGCGCAGGAATTCCGGTTCCGTGCGCAGGAAATCGCGCACGCTGTCAGGATCCACGACCGTCGTCCTGGTCGCTCGCGTCGCGTCGCTCATCGCCGTCCCCACCGTCTAGACTCAACATGGCGATGAAGCGGCAAGTCGGTTAACGCCGGCTTGATGAGCTTGACCACGGACCATCTCGACCTGGGGACGGTTTGGCGGCAAAAGCATGTCGCCATGCCGCGTATCGTCTCCGTTCTGCTGCCCATGCCGTTGCCGGAGGCCTTCGACTACGCCGAGCCGGAGGGGTTGGCGCTGAGCGTCGGCGACCATGTGGCCGTGCCGCTGGGGCCGCGGGTGATCCGGGGCGTGGTGACCGCGCTGCGCGATGGAACCGGCGGCAATCGACCGCTGAAGGCGATCCAAGGGCGGCTCGACGATCCGCCGCTGCCGCCGGGCGTGCTGACCTTCGTCGAATGGGCGGCGCGCTATTCGGTCGACCTGCCAGGCTGGCCGCTGGCCATGGCCCTGCGCGGCCTGCGCCATCCGCCGCCCAAGCCCGACAAGGTGCTGGTCCTGACCGGCGCCCAGCCCGCGCGCATGACGCCGGCGCGGCTGAAGGTGCTGGCCGCCGCCGAGGGCGTGAAGCTGTCCGGCGCGGCGCTGGCCTCGGCCGCCGGCGTCTCGGCCGGCGTGGTCAAGGGTCTGGTCGACGAGGGCGTGCTGGCCGTCGACTTCGTGGAGCCCGATCGCGGCCTGCCTCAGCCGGACCTGTCGCTGCCGCCGCGCGCGCTCAATCCGGGCCAGGCGGCCTGTGTCGAGACGCTGACCGGGATGCTGGACGCCGGCGGCTTCCAGGCCGCCTTGCTGGACGGGGTCACGGGCTCGGGCAAGACCGAGGTCTATCTGGAGACCGTCGCCGCCGCCCTGAAGGATCCAGACGCCCAGGTCCTGGTCCTGCTCCCCGAGATCGCCCTGACGCAAGCGGTGCTGGCCCGTTTCGAGCAGCGGTTCGGGGCTCTGCCGGCCGAGTGGCATTCGGGCGTCGCGCCGCCGCGCCGCCGCCAGGTGTGGGAGGCCGTGGTCAGCGGGAACGCGCGCATCGTGGTCGGGGCCCGCTCGGCCCTGTTCCTGCCGTTCCGCAAGCTGCGGCTGATCGTGGTCGACGAGGAGCACGACAGCTCGTTCAAGCAGGAAGAGGGCTTCATCTATCAGGCCCGCGACCTGGCCGTGGCCCGCGCCAAGATCGAGGGAGCCAGCGTGCTCCTGGCCTCGGCGACGCCGTCTCTGGAAAGCCTCTTCAACGCTCAGGCGGGACGCTACAGGTGGCTGCGGTTGTCGGCCCGCCACGGCGCGGCGCAGCTGCCGGACATCGGCCTGATCGACATGCGCCAGACGCCGCCGGAGCCCGGCCGCTGGCTGTCGCCGCCGCTGATCAAGGCCATGGCCGTGACGCTCCAGAGGGGCGAGCAGGCCATGCTGTTCCTGAACCGGCGGGGCTACGCGCCGCTGGTGCTGTGCAAGGCCTGCGGCGAGAAGATGAAGTCGCCCGACACCGACAGCTGGCTGGTCGAGCACCGCTACACCGGGCGTCTGGTCTGCCACCTGACCGGCTTTTCGATGAAGAAGCCCGAGACCTGTCCGCACTGCGGGGCCAAGGACTCGCTGGTCTCGATCGGCCCGGGCGTCGAGCGGGTCGAGGAGGAGGCGCGGCACATCTTCCCCGACGCCCGGGTGGCCGTGTTCTCGTCCGACACGGTGATGGACGCCGAGGGGGCCAAGGCGCTGGTCGCCAGCATGGCGGCGGGCGAGATCGACATCCTCGTGGCGACCCAAGCCGCCGCCAAGGGCCACAACTTTCCGAACCTGACCCTGGTGGGCGTGGTCGACGCCGACCTCAGCTTGCGCGGCGGCGATCTGCGGGCCGGCGAGCGGACCTTTCAGCTGTTGGCCCAGGCCGCCGGTCGGGCGGGACGCCACGAAAAGCCGGGCCGGGCGCTGCTGCAGACCTACGCGCCGGAGCACGCGGTGATGCGGGCCCTGGCCGCCCAGGATCGCGACGCCTTCGTCGAGGCCGAGATGGCCATGCGTCAGGACGCGGGCCTGCCGCCGTTCGGACGCCTAGCGGCGGTGATCGCCTCGGGACCGGATGGCGAGGCGCTGGAGGCCTATGTCCAGGCCCTGGCGGCGGTGATCCCCAACGCCGAGGGCGTCGAGGTGTTCGGTCCCGCCGACGCGCCGCTGGCCCTGGTGCGCGGCCGCCGCCGCAAGCGGTTCCTGGTCAGGGCCGAGCGCAATGTTGACCTGCAGGGGTTCCTCGCCGCCTGGCGAGCGCGGGCCAAGGTCCCGAACTCGGTGCGGGTGGTGATCGACGTGGACCCCTACAGCTTCCTTTGAGGGCCTGTCAGTTGGTCGGCTCATCCTTGGCCAGGGTCGCGGCGGGCTGCGGCTGACGTGAACGCAGGGGCAGGGCGGGGATCAGGAGGATCGTCGCCAGGGCCAGGAAGACGACGACCAGCGCCGCCTGCATGACGCCGCTGACCGCGTGGACCAGGGCGTCGCGCAGGGCCGGATCGGCGTGCGCGGCCTGGCCATGGGCGGCGGCGGTGATGGCCATGCCTTCCAGCTTGGCCAGGTCCAGGCCGCCGCCGGGCAGGCTGGCCAGGCGGGCGGTCAGCAGGGCCCCGGCCAGGGCGGCCCCGACGGTCGAGCCGATCTGGCGGAAGAACTGGTTGGAGCTGGTGGCGACGCCGATGTCGCGCGGGTCCACCGCGTTCTGGGTGGCGATGTTGAACAGGCTCTGGCCTGGTCCCAGGCCCAGCCCGACCAAGGCCAGCAGTCCACACAGCAGGCCCAGGTGGTGGATCCGCGACAGGTCGCGCAGCAGGAACACGCCGACCAGCAGCAGAACGACGCCGCCGATCATGAACGGCTTGTACCGGCCGGTCCGGGTGACCAGCTGGCCGGCGATCGTGCTGCCGACGATCAGTCCGGCCATCAGGGGCAGCATGGTCATGCCGCTGACGGTGGCCGGCACGCCTCGCCCCAGTTGCAGGAACAGCGGCAGGAACATCACCACGCCCATGAAGGCGCTGGAGACCAGGAAGCCGGCCAGGTTCGAGGTGGTGAACACCTTGTTGCGGAACAGGTGCATCGGCAGGATCGGGTTGGAAACCTTGGTCTCGGCGATCACGAAGGCGACCAGCGACACCGCCGCCAGGCCGAATAGGCCAAGGCTCTGGGGCGAGCTCCAGGCGAAGCTGTGGCCGGCCAGGCTCAGGCCCAGCAGCAGCGGCACGAAGGTCGCGATCAGCAGAGCCGCGCCCAAGACGTCGATCTTGCCGGCCCGGCGATGCTCCAGCGGCGGCATCTTGACGATGACCATGAACAGCGAGAGCAGGCTGAGCGGCAGGTTGACGTAGAACACCCAGCGCCAGCCGGCGATGGCGTGGGCGCCGAACCGGACCGTGCCGTGGTCGGTGAAGTAGCCGCCGATGATCGGCCCCAGCACGCTGGCCAGGCCGAACACCGAGCCGAAGATGCCGGCGAACTTGCCCCGCTCGCGCGGCGGATAGAGGTCGGCGATGATCGCGAAGGCGGTGGTGAACAGGGCGCCGCCGCCGATCCCTTGCAAGGCGCGGAACACGATCAGCTGCACCATGCCCGGCATGCCGAGCAGATCGCCGAACTCGCCCGACAGGCCCGACAGCCAAGAGCCGGCCAGGAAGATCGATATGCCGGTGATCAGCACCGGCTTACGGCCGAAGATGTCGCCCAGCTTGCCCCAGATCGGCACCATCACCGTCGAGGTCAGCAGATAGGCCGTGGTCACCCAGGAATAGAGGTTCAGACCGTTCAGCTCGGCGATGATCCGCGGCATGGCGGTCGAGACGATGGTCTGGTCCAGCGCGCTGAGCAGGAACACGATCATCAGCGCCGCCAGGGTCAGGCGACGCTCGGCGTCGGAGAAGGCCTGGGGGGCGAAGGTCTGGGTGGTCATCGGAGCCTTGGACGCGTGACAGCCGGGGCGAGCCGACTACCACGCCCCCAAGGCTGGAAGTAGGGGGATGTTGCGGCGTCGTCGCTGGGGCGCCCCGGCCTTCGGCGGGGCGCGGGGTTAGCCGCCCTTACGCTTGCGGGCCAACATGTTGAGCCCCTCGACGCCGGCCGAGAAGGCCATGGCGGTGTAGATATAGCCCTTGGGGACGTGGGCGCCGAACCCCTCGGCGATCAGCACCGTGCCGATCATCAGCAGGAAGCCCAGGGCCAGCATGACCACGGTCGGGTTCTTGTTGATGAAGTCGGCCAGCGGGTCGCTGGCCAGCAGCATGGCGACCACGGCGATGATCACGGCGGCGATCATGATCGGCAGGTGGTCGGTCATGCCGACGGCGGTCAGGATCGAGTCGATCGAGAACACCAGGTCCAGCAGGATGATCTGGAAGATCGCCGAGCCGACGTTGGAGATCACCGCGCCGGTCTTGCTGGGTTCGGTCGGCGTGTCCTCGTGCGCGGGATCGACATTGTGGTGGATCTCCTTGGTCGCCTTCCAGATCAGGAAGACGCCGCCGGCGATCAGGATCAGGTCGCGCCACGAGAAGGCGGTCTCGAAGCTGGGCTCGCCGTGGGCGCCCAGCGGTCCGGCGATGCCGAGGTCGAAGACCGGAGCGGTCAGGCCGACGATGAAGGCGATGGTCGACAGCAGGGCCAGGCGCATGATCAGCGCCAGCGAGATGCCGATGCGCCGCACCTTCTGGCGATGCTCGGCCGGCAGGCGGTTCGAGAGGATCGAAATGAAGACCAGATTGTCGATCCCGAGGACGACTTCCATCACCACCAGGGTCACCAAGGCGGCCCAGGCGGCCGGGTCGGCGACGAGGCTAAGGAGTTCGTTCATGGGTCCTCTCTAGGATCATCGGCTGGGTCGCCGTCTCGCGTATGCGTACATGTTATATAGCGAGATAGGCGCGTAACGCTGTCTTTCCACCCCTGGGGGGAAGGAAAACCGTATCCTTTGGGAGCGCCCGCCATGCCCGACGCCGCCAATATCAAGCCCCTGACGGCCTTCCGGTTCTTCGCGGCCCTCTGGGTGGTGCTGTACCACTACTGGCCGAAGCTGGACGTCGGCTTCGTTCCGGCGATCGCGGCCAAGGGCTATCTGGGCGTCGAGGCCTTCTTCATCCTCTCCGGCTTCATTCTCTGCCACGTCTATCTGCGCGGCTTCGGCGAGGGGCGGTTCCAGTATCGCGACTTCCTGTGGAACCGGCTGGCGCGGGTCTATCCGTTGCATCTAGCCACGCTGGTCGGGATCGGCGCCATGGCGATCGTCGCGACGATCGCGGGGCTGAGGGTCGATCCGAACATTCTGTCCTGGCCGTCGCTGCCGGCCAATCTGCTGCTGGTCCACGCCTGGGGCTTCGCGCCGACGGCCGGGTGGAACCATGCTTCCTGGTCGATTTCGGCCGAGTGGTTCGCCTATCTGGCCTTCCCGGTCTTCGCCTTCGCCGCCTGGCGTCTGCGCGAGCGGCCCGTGGCGGCGGTGCTGGGCGCCCTGGCGTTGATCGCCGGCCTCTATCCCGCCTTCGAGGCGCTCGCCGGCTTCCCGCTGACCGCCGCGACCATCCAGTGGGGCGCCCTGCGCATCGTGCCCTGCTTCGCCTATGGCTGCGCGCTGCACGCCCTGTGGCGTTCGGAGCGATTCCCGGGGCGACTCAGTGGCCCAGGCGCCGCTTTCCTAGGCGCCGCCGTGCTCGCCGCCGTGCAGTTTGGGGCCCCGGATCGGGTCATAATCATGCTGCTAGGCGGCCTTATTTTCATGCTCGCGACCCTCGCCGCGACCGGTTTCAGCTTTGCTGGACAGTCAGTATTCGTCTATCTCGGCGAGATCAGCTATTCGACCTACATGATCTGTATCCCGTGGAAGATCCTGGCGATCAATGCCACGGCGAAGCTCATCAATATCGATAGCGAGAGGCTTCCGCTCGTGATCTGGGCATTGATTGTCCTGTCGCTGATCCCGCTCTCGGCGGCCTCGTTCCACGTCTTGGAAAATCCGTGCCGGGAGAAAATGAAATCATGGGCCAAGCGCTGGAAACAGCGCCGCTTCGCGACGGTGGGTGCGACATAAACACTCTTTTCACCAGTCGCTGGCAGGGTTATTGCTTCACCCAGTGACGCGGGGGAGTACCCACAGCATGACGAAACGGACGAGGACCCTTCTGGGTTCCCTGGCCGCCGCCGCCATGATCAGTCTCGTGCCGATGTCCGGCGCGAACGCTGACGGCTATTGGCAGTGCGTACCGTTCGCGCGTCTGATGTCGGGCATCCAAATCTTCGGCGACGCCCGCACCTGGTGGTCGCAAGCCGCCGGCAAGTACGACACCGGCTCGGTTCCGAAGATCGGCTCGGTCCTGTCGTTCAAGCCCACCGCCCGCATGAACCTTGGCCACGTGGCGTTCGTGAGCCAGGTGCTCACCGACCGGGTCATCCAGGTCACCCACGCCAACTGGTCGATTATCGAGGGCGATCGCGGCCAGATCGAAAAGGACGTCACCGTCGTCGACGTCTCGCCCAACGGCGACTGGACGCAGGTCAAGGTCTGGTACGATCCGATCCGCGACCTCGGCACCACGGTCTATCCGACCAACGGCTTCATCTATCCCGACGCCCAGGCGATCAAGATCGCCATGGCCACCAGCAAGATCGCCATGGCTCAGAACGCCGTGGTCTCGGCCGCCAAGCAGGCCGCCAACCAGGTCGCCAGCTCCGTCCGCGCCTCGCCCCTGGACATCATCAGCCAGGCCGCCGACTCGACCGACCGTATCGCCGCTCTGATCGAGGCCGCGACCGGCGGTGGTTCCGACAACACCAAGCAGAACCCGCCGCGCTAAGCCGCGAGCGCGTTGACCTTCCGCGCGCGCCGGGGCATTCCCTCGGCGTTAGCGGGGGCGCGTTCATGTTGAGAATTCTCCGTCACGGCGCGCCGGGTTTCGACACGGCCGACCTGTCGCCCGACTGGCGCCTGCCCGAGGACGCCGTCTGGATCGAGCTGGTCGAGCCTACCCGCGCCGAGGAAGTGGCCGTCGAGCGCTCGCTGGGCTTGCTGCTGCCCACCCGCGAGGAGATGGCCGAGATTGAGGCCTCCTCGCGTCTCTATCAGGAGGACGGCGGCACGTTCATGACCGCCACCATCCTGGTCAACGCCGATGGCCAGCTGCCGACCGCGGCTCCCGTCACCTTCGTGCTGTACGGCGCCAAGCTGGTCACCATCCGCTATGTCGAGCCCCGCGCCTTCGCCGTGTTCGCCGCCCAGGCCGAGCGCCAGCCCAGCCTTTGCCCCAACGGATCGCAGACCTTTCTGGGCCTGCTGGACGCCGTCGTCGACCGCACCGCCGACTTCCTCGAGCGCACCGCCGCCGAGGTCGAGGTCCAGTCGCGCGCCATCTTCAGCCGTCCGCGCGGCGCGGCCTTCGAAGAGATCCTCAACAAGCTGGGCCGGGCCCAGATCGTCAATTCCAAGGCGCGCGACAGCCTGGTCAGCCTGGCCCGCCTGCTCAGCTTCGCGACTCTGGCCGACCAGTTCGATGGCGAGAAGGATCTGCGCGATCACCTCAAGTCGCTGCAGCGCGACGTCCAGTCGATCACCGACCATTCCAGCTATATGGCGGGCAACATCACCTTCCTGCTCGACGCCGCCCTGGGCCTGATCAACATCGAGCAGAACTCGATCTTCAAGGTGTTCTCGGTCTTCTCGATCGTCTTCCTGCCGCCGACCCTGATCGCCGGGGTCTACGGGATGAACTTCGAGCACATGCCCGAGCTGAAGTGGTTGGACGGTTATCCGCTGGCCATCTGCCTGATGGCGGTCGCCGCTATCGCGCCGCTGCTTTGGTTCAAACGCAAGGGCTGGCTGTAGCGCATCGCGCGGAAAAGTGGATGCCGACTTTCCGCCAAAGCGATGCGAAAACAATAGGCTAGATTAAGAGGCGCTATTCCCGCTTCGCGCCTCCCGCTCCCGCGAGCCCGCGACTTTCTGTCGCGCTCTGAACCATTGCTTAAAGTTGAAGTGGGAGTTTGGCGGCTGTTTCCGCTTATCCGCTCACCGCCGCCAGGGGTTCCCAGAACCGCCGATGCCCGCCGCCGCATCCCCAAAGCCCAGCCTGATCCGGACCCTTGACGCCGCCGCCGTCCGCGCGGCCGTCGAGGCGCACGCCCGTTATCTGAAGGGGCTGCCCAACGGCCGTCGCGCGGTGCTGCAATACGTCAATCTCAACAATTACGAGCTGGACGGGGTCGACCTGTCGGAGGCCGATCTGACCGGCGCGCTGCTGGGCGGCGCCTCGCTGCGCGGAACCCGGCTGGCGCGGGCGGTTCTCTACGGCGCGGACCTTCGCGACGCCGACCTGCGCGGAGCCGACCTGTCGCGCGGCGACCTGCGCGGCGCGTGCCTGCGCGGCGCCAATCTCGGCGACGCCGATCTGACGGGCTGCGACCTGCGCGAGGGCGTCACCGCCGTGCGGGACGACGACAAGGGCCTGCGCATCCTGGAGCATTCCAGCCGACCGGGCGAGCTGGGCTACGCCGTGCTGGAGGGCGCGGCCCTGGCCGGGGCCCAGATGTCGGGCGCCTTCGCGCGCCAGGTCGACTTCACCGACGCCGACCTTTCGAACGTCTCGCTGCGGGGCGCGCGGCTGACCAACGCGCGGATGGACGGCGCCAACCTTTCGGGCGCCAGCCTGCAAAACGCCGAGATGGCCAATGTCTCGCTGCGGCGCGCGGTGATGGTCGGCGCCGACCTCGGCGGCGCGGACCTGACCGACGCCGACCTGACCCAGGTGCTGCGCGCGCCGCCGCCGATCATCTATATCGACGACGAGCCCCTGCACGAGGTGCTGGAGGCGCACGAGCTGTTCTGCGAGTCCAATGGCCGCGAGGGCAAGATCGGCGACCTGGCGGATGTCGACTTCCGCCCGCTCAAGCGCCTGAAGGCGCGTCGCCTCAGCGGTCTCTCGGCGCCGAAGGCGGTGTTCTTCGGCATGGACCTGGAGGGCGCGCAGCTGCAGGGCGCCAATCTGTCGGGGGCCGACCTGCGCGGGGTCAAGCTGAAGAACGCCGATCTGCGCGGCGCGCGCCTGGTCGGCGCCCAGCTGACCCGAGCCGACCTGTCGGGCGCCAAGCTGGGGCCGCTGAAGATCGCCGAGGACCGGGTGATCCGCACCGACATGACCCGCGCGGTGCTTCGCGGCGCCGATCTGCGCGGCGCCAGCGCCCCGCGCGTCCGGCTGATCGAGGCCGATCTGTCGCGCGCCCGGCTGGACGGCGCCGACCTGCGCGGGGCGGAAATGCCGGCGAACCTCGCCGTTTGAAGCCGCGATTTCCCACGAAGCCTTGCGGTGGGCGTCGACCTTGGTGTTGATGCACACACCCCAAGGAGTTTGTTCGATGTCCCGTCTGTCCTGGATCGCCGTCGCCGGCGCGCTCGCCGTGACCGCCCTGGGGAGCGCCGCGCACGCGGCCGCGCCGCGCTTCGAGAAGACCGCCTGCGTCGGCGATTACAAGGATGTCGATCTGAAGGTCGAGTGCGGCCATCTGATCGTCGACGAGACGCGCGGCGATCCCAAGAGCCGGCGCATCAAGGTGGCGGTGGCCATCGTCCGCGCCGCCCAGCCCAAGCCCGGCGTGCCGCCGGTGTTCTATCTGCACGGCGGCCCCGGCGGCTCGGCCCTGCCCGGCCTGCCCCGGACGCTGGCGAGCAAGACCGCGCGCGAGTTCATCGCCGCCGACCAGGACTGGGTGTTCATCGACCAGCGCGGCGGCGGCCAGTCCGTCCCCAATCTCGACTGCCCCGGCACGCACCTGACCGACGCCGGCCCGCCCACCGAGCAGGACGCCCAAGGGATCGTCGCCTGCCTGAAGGCCTTCCAGGCCCAGGGCGTGAACCTGTCGCGCTACAACGCCGTCGAGGTGGCCAAGGACGTCCAGGACCTGCGCCAGGTGCTGGGCTACAAGCAGATCGACCTGTTCGGCGGCTCGTATGGCACGCGCATCGAGGCGGCGATCCAGACGCATCAGCCGCAAGGGATCCGCGCGGTGGTGCAGGACTCCCCGTGGCCGCCCGAGGCCGACTGGACGGTCGGCGGCCCGGCCATGGTCTCGACCTCGATCGACATCGTCATGAAGAAGTGCGCCGCCGTGGCCGAGTGCGCCAAGCGCTATCCCGATCTGAAGGCCAAGCTGGCCGTCGTCGCCGAGCGCTGGCTGGCCGCTCCCCAGACGATCAACGGCAAGACCTACACGGCCGACGACCTGGGCGGCTATCTGATGGACGCCAGCTACTTCACCGCCGGCGTGCTGCCGCGCGACCTCTGGAAGATCATCCAGGGCGATGTCTCGCCGGTCCAGGAGTTCGTCGAGAACCGCGACTACTACAGCGAGGGCCAGTTCATGACCCACCTGTGCAAGGAAGAGATCCCGTTCGAAAAGCGCGCCGACGTCGCCAAGGGGACCGAGACCGACGCGGTGGCCCGGCTGATGGTGGCGTCGATGCAGCGCATCCATGACGTCTGCAAGGTGATCGACGTCGGCCCGATCTCGCCGATCGAGCAACAGCCGGTGAAGACCGCCATCCCGACCCTGTTCCTGGCCGCCGAGATCGACCCCGGCTGCCCGCCGCCCCTGACCAAGGCCGCCGCCAAGGGCTACGAGGGCTCGCAGGTGGTGATCGTCACCAACGCCACCCACGGGGTCTCGCATGCCAGCCCCTGCGTCCGCGCCATGATCCGCGGCTTCTTCCAGGACCCGACCAAGCCGGTGGACCGCTCGTGCCTGCCGGCGGCGGATGCGCCGATGAGCTTTACGTACACGGGCTGATGTAGCGCTCCCTCCGTCTCGCCGCCTATCGGCGGCGATCCACCTCCCCCGTTTCACGGGGGAGGAGTGTGGCGCCTCCTCCTCCCCCGCGGCGCGGGGGAGGTGTCGCGGAGCGACGGAGGGGGCGCTCTCCAACGCCCGCCTTGGGTCGGCTCCCGAAATTGGCGCCGCACTCGAAACTGAACTCTTGGCGTGTTCCGCGCCGGGAACGGCGTCAGGGTCTGGTCGGGAACCTAAATCCCTCCCCCTCGATGGGGGAGGGTAGGGTGGGGGTGACGCGGCGGTGGAAGCCGAGCGCGGTCCAAGCCCGGCGGACCGGGGCCGGCAATCAGGCGGCGGCGCGGAAGCGGCGGGGGACTTAAGTCCAATCTGGCCAGCCCCCCGAAGCCCCTCACCCTCCCGCCGCTTCGCGGCGGGCCCCGCCCTCTCCCGGCGGGAGAGGGTTGCTTATCGCGCTCACATCTTCTTCTTCAGCGGCAGCAGGTCCGGATAGACCGCGTCGCGCTTCTGGGCCTTGGCCGTGAACGCCTCGGCCATGTGCGGCCCGCTGAACATCCCCGTCTGCCAGGTGGCGATGTAGTCGAGGCCGTCGGCGATGGTGTGGTCGCGGGCGTAGTTGATCATCACCTTGCTGCCGGCGACGGCCAGGGGCGACTTCTCGGCGATCTCGCGCGCGGTGGCGAGCGCGTGGGCGACCAGCTCCTCGTGCGTGTCGAACAGCTCGTTGACCAGGCCGATGTCGCGCGCCCGCGCCGCCGGCAGGCGGCGGCCGGTATAGGCCAGTTCGCGCACCCAGCCCTCGGGGATCAGTTTGCACAGGCGCGGGAAGGTGCCGACGTCGGCGGTCATGCCGATATTGATCTCCTGGATCGCGAAGAAGGCGTCGGTCGTGGCGTAGCGGATGTCGCAGGCGCTGACGAAGTCGACCGCCCCGCCGATGCAGCCGCCCTGGATGGCGACGATCACCGGCATCCGCGCCTTGTCCAGGCAGCTGAAGGTGTCCTGCAGGTGATGGACGAAGCGGCGGAAGCTCTCGGCCGCCACCCAGCGGTCGGCGTCCTGGCGGGCGGTGACGCCCTCGTCATCGGTGAACACCGACAGGTCCATGCCGGCGCTGAAGTGCTTGCCGGTCGAAGAGATGACGATGCAACGGGCCAGGGCGTTGTCGTCGATATTCCTGACGATCGCCGGCAGCTCGTTCCAGAACGGCCGGGTCATGGTGTTCATGGCCTCGGGTCGCTTCAACTGGATATGGGCGACCCCGGCTTCGATCTCGACCTTGAAACAGCTATACTGCGCCTGATCATGGCTGCTCATGGCCGGACTCCCTTATGCTTGGTCGCGCACTATCGACCGGGCCGGTCGCGGCGCCAACACTGACCTAACGGAAGAGGATTCGGCGATGCGCGAAACGTTCATGAGCAAGGCCGGGACCGTCCTGGCCATGACCGCGGCGCTCGGCGCGGGCGTCGTCATCGCGCCAGCCCCCGCCTTGGCCGACGGGCGGCCGCTGGGCGGCCTGTTCTCGTGCGACGGCTCGGGCAAGAAGCAGGAGGAGGGCGCCCTGATCGGCGCGGCCGCCGGCGCCTTCCTCGGCAACCGCCTGGCCAAGAACGAGCGCACGCTGGGCACGCTGCTGGGCGCCGCGGCCGGGGCGGCGGCGGGTTCCTACATCGGCTGCCGGATGCAGTCGACTGACGCGGCCATGGCCGAGCATGCCACCAAGAAGGCGCTCGACACTGGCGTCGCCCAGACCTGGTACAACCGGCGCACCGGCAATTCGGGCCGGGTCGCGGTGATCTCGTCCAGCTACGGTCCGCCGATCGACGGCCGCGACATCCGCCTGGCCCAGGGCGTGCAGGCGCTGCAAAGCTACGACGCGGCCGGCGGTCCCTATGTGGCGTCGTCCTCCGCCAATCTGCGCGCCAGTCCCTCGACGCGCGGGGCGGTGGTCGGACGGCTGGCGCCGGGCGAGCGCTTCGACGCCCTGGGCGTGGCGCCCGCCGGCGGCTGGGTGCTGGTCGGCCGCGACGGCTATGGCGTCGGCTACGCGGCCGCCTCTCTGGTGCGTCCCGACGGTCAGCGCGCCGCCAGCTGCCGGGTGATCGACGCCCAGGTCTCCGGCGGCGGCCAAGCCCCGTCCAGCCAGCGCTACAGCGCCTGCCGCGACCGCGACGGCGAGTGGAAGCTGACCCAGGCCTAAAGGTCCGCCACCTCGCACTTCAGCGTCTGGCGGATGCGGTCGGCGACGATCCGGCGGTGGCAGCAGGCGGCGTCGTCCTCGTAGCAGAGCAGGGCGACGCGCTGGTCCTTGGCCAGTTCCGTCGCCTGGGCCAGGGCCAGCTGGGCGGCGGGCTCCTCCAGATGGGCCTCGAAAATGGCGCGCATCTCGTCCACGCGGCCGGCGCGGGCGGCGTCGCGGCCCGGCTTGGGCGTGCCCAACGGCCGAAGGTGCAGATAGCCGATCCCCTCGGCCGCCAGGCTGTTCGCCAGCAGGATCTTGGAAAAGCCGGCCCGGCGCGAGGCGGCCACGGCGCGCACGTCGACGACCAGGTCGACCTCGGCGGCCTTCAGGCGCGCGATCAGGCCAGCCTGGGTGTCGGTCTCGTATCCGATGGTCGAAAGCTTATTCATCGGGGTCTCCATGGACGCGAAGAGCTTACGGGCATACCCTAAGCCCAAGAAAAGCCCAGGGAGCCACGCCTATGGACGCGGCCGTCTTTCGCGAACCTCGCAAACGCGTCCTGTCCGCGCCTGGCGGCGAGATCGCGGCCCTGGAGTTCGGCCCGCCGGATCGGCCGATCGACGTGATCTTCGTTCACGCCAACGGCTTCAACGCCCAGACCTATCGGGTGTTGCTCTCGCCGCTGGCGGCGGGGCTGCGCGTGCTGGCGATCGACCAGCGCGGCCATGGTTCGACGACCCTGCCCGCCGACCCCGACGGCCGCCGCTCCTGGCGGGACCTGCAGGCCGATCTGACCGGCCTGCTGGACAGTCTGGACGGCCCGCCGGTGGTGCTGGCGGGGCATTCGATGGGCGGGACGGTCAGCCTGCTGGCCGCCGCCGAGCGACCGGAGCGGGTCAAGGGCCTGCTGCTGCTGGACCCGGTGATCATGCCCTGGCTGGCCACGCTGTACGCCAAGGCGCCGTGGACCTCGGGCCGCCTGTGGCGACGGATGCCGCTGGTGCTGTCGTCGCTGCGCCGCCGCGCCGTGTTCGACAGCCGCGAGGCCGCCTTCGCCGGCTACAAGGGGCGCGGCGCCTTCAAGACCTGGCCCGAGACCATGCTGGCCGACTATGTGGCCGGCGGCTTCGTCGAGCGCGCGGACGGCACGGTGGAGCTGGCTTGCGCGCCCGCCTGGGAAGCCTCCAACTACGCCGCCCAGGGCCATGATCCGTGGCGGGCCATCCGTCTGGTCACGGCGCCGGTCCGCATTCTGAAGGCCGAGAAGCACTCCACCTGCCGGGTCGGCGACCGCTTCGCGCGGCGCGGCCGGGATGTGCGGATCGAGACCGTCGCGGGGACCACCCACTTCCTGCCGATGGAGCGGCCGGACGTGGTGCGCGACGCCCTGTTCGACATGGCCACCGCCTGAGCTCGAGGCCCGCCGCCTGTGTGGCGACGGCGATATATCTTCACCGTAAGATCGCCCTTATTTCGGGCTAATCGCGAGCCTCCGACCGTTGGCCATCGTGACCCTCGGCCTCGCTTCTTTCGGAGGTCATCATGAAAGCCCTTCTTCCCGTCCTGGCCGGCGCAGGCCTGTTGGCGACGCCGATCCTGGCCGCGCCCTCGCTCGCCGCGGCGCACGGCCGCGGCGGCTACCACGTCGTCCAGGCGGGTTTCCGGCCCGGCGGCGGCTATCATTTCGGAAGTCCGGCCGCGGCGGCGCGCTATCACGCCTTTCCGCGCTACGCGTATCCCCACTACGCGTATCCCCGCTACGGCTATCCCCATTACGGCTATCGGGGTTGGGGGTATCCGAGGGCGTACTGGTGGAGCGGCCCGCGCTTTGGCCTGGTGCTGAGCCCGGCCTATTACGATCCGTGGTTCTATGACCCGTGGTACGGCGCGCCCTGGTATTACAGCGCGCCCAGCTATTCCTACAGCTACACGACCTATTACGGCGATCCGCCGCCCAGCCGCGACGACCGGCCCCAAGACGACGCGAGCCCCGCGCCGGCTCCGCCCGCTTCGTCGACCGCGCCGGCGGCCTGCGGCGCGTGGTCGTGGAACGTGGCCGCCGACCGCTACGACTGGAAGCCCTGCTAACCTTATCTTTCGCCTGGGGGACGCCCTTGGCCGGCGTCCGCCTCGCCCTGCCGGGCGGCGTCGGCGGTCATGCGGTCGAAGGTCCGCTGCTGGTCCGGCGACAGCGTCGCGTAGAAGGCCTTCACCGCCTCGCCCTGGCGATGCAGGTCGGCGGCGTCGGCTTGGGCCGTGGCCTCGATCAGCGCGACGCGTCGCGGCGTGGGCAGTTGCGGCAGCAGCATGTCGGCGGCGCGATGACGCTGCTGGACCTGGGGATCGGGCGCGATCGCGGCTTGATAGGTCCGCCAGGCGTCTTCCTGGCCGGGACTCAGACGCAGGGCGTCATGCAGTCCGCTTGAGTCCGCCGGTCGCTGCTGGGCGATCGCGCCGGTGGCGCAAAGCGCCGTCGCCAGGGCCAGGACCAGGGTCATCCGGGGGGCAATCGCCGTCACGTGTCGCTTCCTTCAGTTCCAAGCTCGCCCAGCGTGACCATGGAAGCGATCATGGTGTCATTTAGAGGGCCAAATCCGCCACCGCGCGCGCCGCCAGCGCCGCCTGGGCGGCGTCGGTCACCGGCACGACCTTGCGCGCGTCGAGATCGAAGGTGACCGCCACGGCCTGCGAGGTTCCCCACGGCTCGCCGGTCGCCGGATCCAGCATCCAATGGACCATCCGCATGGTGCGGGCGTCCGCCCCCAGCAGGCCCGAGCGGATGTCCACCCGGTCGCCGACGCGCGGCCAGGCCAGATAGGCGATGCGGTATTCCAGCACCGCGCCGCCGAAGCGGGCCGGCTTGGGGTCGGCGTGCGCGACGATGGTGTCGCGGAAGGGATGGATGAACGCGCCGATGCCGTCCGACACCCGGCCGATGAACTGTTCGGCGCGCATCCGGCCGAAGACATCGCAGTCCGAAGGCAGCAGGCCGCCCAGGCCGATGCGGGTCAGGCCCAGCGCCTCGGCGCGCGCCAGGCTGGCGGTGCTGGCGAACGGCGACAAATCCAGGCTGCGCGCCCGGGCCTTTTCGGGAACCTCGACCCTCAGCGCCTCGGCCCGTTCGCGGGCGATGGTCGGCCAGGGAAACACCTGGCCCTCGCGCGGCGTGGCGTGGACGACGGTGGTCTGGAAGGTGGCCGCCAGCTCGCCCGAGGCGGGATGCACCAGCAGCTGCAGGACCTTCGCGTCGCACTCGCCCATCTCGATCACCCCGCCCAACATGTAGAGCGGCGCGCCGGCGTGGGCCTCGCGCAGGAAGCGGATGTGGTGCTCCTTGACCAGCAGGGTGGCGTTGGCGAACGGCGAGAAGGCGTGCGGCATCCCGAGCTCGGCGGCCAGGCCGACCAGGCCCTCCATGGCCCGCCCGACATAGTGGCGCACGTTCATGTGCCCCATCTCGTCGCAGTCCCAGGTGTTGACGCCGCCGCGCCAGATCTCGACGCCAGGAAGACCCTCAGCGAACGTCATGGCGCGGCTCCTCGAAACCAAGAATGGCGCGCCAGATCTCGACGCCAGGCGGCGGCTCGGGGGTCGTCATCGCGGCGTCTCTCGAACGAAGTGGAACGATCGTTCGATCCTAATACCGGGGTTTTCTCAACCTCTGCAATCGGCGCAGAGGCCGTGGGCCTCGATCGTCACGCTGGTCAGGGCGTAGCCCGCCGCGGCGCCGGCCGCGATGATCTCGGCGCTGGCCTTGGGCTCGATCTCGCGGGTCGCGCCGCAGCAGTCGCAGATCAGGAAGGCGGCGGCGTGGCCGTCGGCCTCCTTGCGGCAGGCGACATAGGCGTTGAGGCTCTCGATCCGGTGGGCGAAGCCCTGTTTCTCCAGGAAGTCGAGGGCGCGATAGACGGTCGGCGGCTTGGCCGGCGGTCCCTCGCCGCCGAAGGCCGAGATCAGATCATAGGCCTTCACCGGCTGGCCCGCCCCGAGCAGAAGCTCCAGCACCCGGCGGCGCGGCGCGGTCAGGCGCTGGTCGGCGGCGACGCAACGGGCCTCGGCCGCGTCCAGCTCGGCCGCGAGGGCCGCGCCGGCGACGCCGTGATGGTGATGGTCGTGTCCGCAGGAAGACATGGCCAACAGGTAGAGGGCGCGCCGGCTCGGCGCAAGCTAAAGCATCGCGCGGAAAGGTGGATGCCGGCTTTCCGCGAAAGCGATGCGAAAACAAAAATTTAGAGTCAGCGGCGCGATTTCTAAATCACACCGCTGACTCTAGAGGAGAGGCTTGGCGATCAGCGCCGCCTCGGCCGCGCACTTGGCCGCGTCGGGGGCGGGTCCGGCCTTGCGGTTGCGGGCGATCTCCTCGCGGATGGCGGTGATGTCGGTCTGGAACAGCGGGGTCCCGCTGACCGCCGCCATCAGGGCCGAGGCGTTCAGCTGGCCGGCCGACACCGAGCTCATGTTGTGCACGCCGCAGACGACGCGGCTCTCGCCGAACGCCCGGGCGCGCGCCAGGATTTCCGTGGCGTGCTCGGGATCGGCCTGGGCGAGGGCCAGGCCCACCGAATAGCCCCAGGTCGCGTGGCCCGACGGATAGTCCGGGCTCTTGGCCAGGCCCTCGCTCTTGTCGACGCAGATCGGACCCTCGTCGACCAGATAGGGGCGCGGGCGCTTGTAGAAGTCCTTCGGTCCATTCACCGCCGCGCCGACGTCGAAGCGCAGGCGCATCAGCAGGCCGACCATGCGCGGCGTGGCGCTCATCGACGGCGTGAAGCCCAGGGCGCACTGGAAGTCGGCGAGGATCGCCTTTTCGTCGACATCGTTGACCGCCAGGGCCCAGCGGGGGCTGTCCTTCAGCGCGCGGGTGGCCAGGAAGATCCTGCGGTCGGCCTCGGCCTGGGGCGAGCCCGGCGGCGGCGCGGGCGGCAGGACCTTCAAGGTGTCCAGGGTCCCCGCCGGCAGGTAGCCCTTGGGGGCGCCGGCGGGCGCGGGATCCGGCGCGGCCAGGGCGGAGCCGGACAGCAGGAGGGTGGCGGCGACGGCGAGCGGAACAGCGCGCATGAAAAAGGTCCCCAAACTTTCGTCTGGGGACCCTGCATCTCTAATGTGACGCTCGCAAGCCTACTTGCCGAACAGCTTGTTCCAGCGCGGCTTTTCGCGACCTTCCCAGGCCTTGCGCCAGTAGGCGTCCGAGGCGATCAGCGGGACGACCGTGGTGGCTTCGGCGAACACCATCTGCTCGTAGGTGGTCGAGACCTTGCCCCACGAGGCGGCTTCCTTCAGCGTCGACGACGAGCAGGCGCCGTCGCGGACGTCGGCCACCGTGATCTGGATGGCGTACTTGTGCATGTCGGCCTCGACGCCGAGGATCTCGGCGCAGACGACGGTGTCCTGGGCGAAGTTCTTGGGCACGCCGCCGCCGACCATGAACAGGCCCGTGGTGCCGGCCGCGATCTTGATGTCGGTCAGTTCGCGGAAGTCGGCCACGGCGTCGATCATCAGGTAGGGCTGCTTGGCGGCGGCCCGTTCCTTCTGGTGCTTGACGAGGCCAAAGCCGGCCGAGCTGTCGACGAAGGCCGGGCAGAAGATCGGCACGCCTTCTTCATAGCAGGTCTGGATCAGCGAGCCTTGCTTCTTGGCGTTGCCTTCCGACAGCCACTTGCCCATCTCCCAGATGAACTCGCGCGAGGAATAGCCGCGCGGCTCCAGGCGGTTGGCGATCTCGAGGATCGTGTGGTCGCAGGCCTGCAGCTCTTCTTCGTCGATATAGGTGTCGTAGATGCGGTCGATGTAGTTGTCGCGCAGGACGTTGTCGTCGACCGGGCCGGCGGCCTGGTAGTGCTTGAAGCCGAGGGCCTCGAAGAAGTCCATGTCGACGATGCTGGCGCCGGTGGCGACCACGGCGTCGATCATGCCGTTCTTCACCATGTCGCGGTAGACGTGCATGCAGCCGCCGGCCGAGGTCGAGCCAGCCAGGATCAGCCAGGTCGAGCAGCCCTTGTCGGCCAGGGCCATGTTGAAGATGTCGGCCGCGCGAGCGGTGTCGCGCGAGCTGAACGACATCTTGCGCATCGAGTCGATGATCGGGCGGGCGTCGTAGGAGGTGATGTCGACGTGCTCGACGGTCTTCTGTAGCAGCTCGGCCTTGGTGTTCGGAACGGGAGCGTTCATGACAGAGGTTCCTCTGAAGTTGAGCGCCCGTCGTGACCCTATGAGACCGCCAGGACGGAGCGACCGGCGATGGGGTGTTTCGATGAAGGCGGCTATATAGCGGCTTTGCGAATTTTTTTAAGCGTTTCTCGCAGGGCTGGAACGAACAGCCACGCGGCCAGCAGCAGCGCCAACAGCGAGATCGTGTCGCAGACTTTTTCCAGTGGCGAACGAACGATCCGTACACGGTATGTGTTCGCGCCGGGTTGAGCCTCGAAGGACAGCAGTCTTTCGACGCCGTAGCCTTCCGTCTTCATCGACGGGTCGCGACCCTTGCGCACCAGACCAACCTCCCAGGTCGGATAGTAGAATCGGCGTAGCACCACGCGCGTGGGGCGCGGCGTCTCGACCATGATAGCGAAGCTGCCGTCCTTGAACTGGCCGGCGGGCGTCACGCGGGCGTCTGGCGCCAGGGCCCGGGCCGGCGGCACGGCGTCGAAGCCGGCGAAGCCCAAGGTGTCCGCCTTGAACAGGGGCCCGGCCGGATCGAAGCCCTGGGGCAGATGTTCGTCTGGCGTGCGCCGTCGTGCGATGCGTAGGCGGGTGTCCGCGTCGAGGTCGCCATTCTGGGCCAAATGCAGCTTGATAGGCGACTCTTGGAGACGATAGCCCTTTTCAAGCGGGATCAGGCACAGCGGAACAAGGATCAGCAGGCGCAGCCAGCGACCGGCGGCGGCCGCCATGACCACGGCGGTGACGGCGGCGAACTCCATGCCCAGCACGATACGGAACGGAAACTGCACTTTGCCCAGGACCGCGCCCAGCGGCCCCTGCCAGATCCACGGCAGGGCGTACAGCAGCAAGGCGAATATCGCGGCAAGGCCCCAGACGGCCGCCTCGCGGGCGGGGCCTTCGATCCGCCGACTCAGGGCCGCGAGAATAGCGGCCAGGCCAAGGGCCGCGGCGCCATAGCCCATCAGGGCCATCGAGAGACCGTAACCATGGTTCGGCCAGAGGTCAGGGCGCAGAAGCGTCCAGCGGAATGGGTGGTATTCCGGCGCGACGAACATCCACTGCAGGGTGGCGTGCTTCTGCATAAGCAGCGCCGGACCCAGATAGCTGAGACCTATGGCCACGCCCAGCGCTAGGCCGGCGGCGCAGCGAACCAGCAGGGCGCGGCGCTTCTCGACGGGCGAGTCAAAAAGAAGATAGAGTCCGTAGACCGACAGCACGCTGATCGAGGTCAGCAACGCGATGGTCACATGGCACATCAGGAGCGCGCCGTAGCTTAGGCCAAGGCCAGCGATCCAGGGACGGGCGGCCTGGCCTTCGACCCGAGCAGCCTGTTGCAGGCACAGCGCCACCATTGGCAGGGCCATATAGGCGGCCGTTTCGCCCATCGTTCCGCGCACGAAGTCGTCGACCACGTGGAAGGGCATGAAGACGTAGGCGATCGCTCCCACCAGCGCCAGAACGTCGCCGGCCTGCCGCCGCAGCCAAGCGAACATCGCCAGGCCCGAGCCCAGGCTCATATAGAACGATCCCCAAGCGGCGATCTGAGCGTAGTCGTTCTTGTGAACCGAGAAGGCCGCCACGATCGCGGTCAGATAGAAAGGCAGGGGCGGATAATAGTAGAACGACGGCGAGCCTAATCCGTTGTTGGCCCCGAACAGCCAGCGCGGCGGGAAAATGCCTCGGTGCAGCGAGTCGTCGAATTCCAGGATCCAGGCCGCGTTGAAGAAGTAGCTGTGGTTCCAACCGGTCCCGTGCAGCAATGGCTGATGCTGCAGCATGAAGCACATCAGGACCAGGACGCCGAAGGCGAACGTCCAACCCAGCTTGGTCTTGATCAGGAAACCCACGCACGCCCCTATCGTCGATCTCGGCGGCGACGATTTGTCAGCGCAACCTGAGAATGTCCAGTCACGCTTGTCGGCCCGTAAGAAAAGGGCGGGGCCGAAACCCCGCCTTGGCCGTTTCCGAATGCGTGCCCGCCAGGCCTGTCCGATTTAGATGTCCTCTAAACCGGATGACCAGACTCTGGATTGATACGTTCGGAGCGCGTTCGAGCGGTTTAGACTCTCACAGCTAAGCTTGGCGTGCTCTAGCGACGGCGCTTGCGCTTGCCGGCCGCGCCCTTCGGACGCGAGAAGCGGACGATCTTGCGCTCTTCGGCTTCCTGACGGACGACCGGGATCGAGCGCTTGGCCAGACCGTACATCGAGGCCATCGGCGCGTCTTGCACTTCCACGGTGTCGGTCTCGCCGAAGCCGTTGAAGCGGGTCGACATCGCCACGCCATAGGCGCCCAACATGCCGATCTCGATATAGTCGCCTTCGTCCACGCTTTCCGGCAGGTAGAAGGGGCCGGGCATGTGGTCGACGCTGTCGCAGGTCGGACCGTAGAAGCGGAAGGGCTTGAGGCCTTCCTCCACCACTTCCCCGTTCTTGCGGTACAGCTTGACCGGGAAGGGCCACTTCATGTGCGCGGCGTCGAACAGCGAGCCATAGGACCCGTCGTTCAGATAGAGCGCGTCGCCCTTCTTCAGCTCGACCTTGACCAGCAGCGACGAGGCCTCGGCCACGAGCGCGCGGCCCGGCTCGCACCAGAGCTCGGTGGTCTCGTGGACCATCATCTCGGCGAAGCCGCGGTCGATGGCCGCCAGGTACTCCGACAGGTCCGGCGGGACCATGCCCGGATAGATCGACGGGAAGCCGCCGCCGACGTCGACGACATCGGCCAGCACGCCGGCGCGCACCAGGGCGCGGCTGGCCTGGGCCATCGCCGCCTGGAAGGCCGTCGGACGCATGCACTGGCTGCCGACGTGGAAGCTGACGCCCATCAGGTCCTGGGTGGCGCGGCGGGCGGCCAGCAGCAGGGCCGGAGCGTTGTGCATCTCGACGCCGAACTTGCCCGACAGGCTGTAGGCCGCGCCCTCGGCCTGCACGCCCATGCGGACGATCAGGTTCAGGTCCTTGGCCTGGCCGGTGGCGTCCAGGATCTTGGCCAGCTCTTCGTGGGTGTCGAACGAGAAGGTCTTCACGCCGTGGTCGAAGTACGCGGCCGAGATGGCGGCGCGGCTCTTGACCGGGTGCATGAAGGCCATGCGCGAGCCCGGGGCCTCGTTGGCCACCAGCTCGACTTCGTTCAGCGACGCGACGTCGAAGGACCGCACGCCGGCTTGCGCCAGCTCACGGATCACCCACGGCGAAGGATTGGCCTTCACCGCGTAGAAGACGTCGCCTTTAAATTCGGACTGGAACCAGCGCGCGGCTACGGAAACCGCGTCGGGCCGCACGAGTGCGACGGGACGTTCCGGTGACCGCTCACGGACCAGGTCCAGGGGCGAATGGTACGTGCGCAATTCACGTAACCCCCTGTTGGAAGTTAAACCCAGGCCGGCGTTAGCAGCGTTTAGGACTTCGGGTCCGCCGGAGCCGTGCGAAATAGGGGCATTGGACAGGGTTGTAAAGTCCCTTTCTGCCCCCCTTTTTTGGACGAATTGATGCAGGCGCGCCCGTCGGGCGAAATCGTGCTTTCGGTCCTGTTCGAACGCGCGACAAGCCCAGCCAGATCCGGCGCTTCGCGAAGCGCGAGCCACGCCGTTCGGCGGTGAAAAGGGCTGTTGGTCGTCACAATTCGATTGCTAACCTTCCCCAAACCAGAGAACGCACTTCCCCCGCGCCGAAACCACGTTAAGGATTCGTCCCGACCATGACGTCGGACCCTGTTCTCTCGATCCGCGCCGCGTCCAAGACCTTCGGGTCGCGTCGCGCGCTGAACGCCGTCTCCCTCGACGTGGGTCGAGGGGAGATGATCGCGCTCATCGGCCCTTCGGGCTCGGGCAAATCCACCTTGCTGCGCTCCATCGACGGTCTCCAGACCATCGATGAGGGCGAAGGGACCATCACCGCCTTCGGCGGACCGGTCCAAGCTCGGGGCAAGGTGTCGGGCGAGGTGCGCAAGGCGCGCGTCCGCGTCGGCTTCGTGGCCCAGCAGTTCAACCTGGTCGGCCGGCTGTCGCTGTTCAGCAATGTCGCCCTGGGATCGCTGGGCCGCATCCCGCTGCTGCGCGGTCTGTTCGGTCTTTGGCCGCGCGAGACGCGCGAGGCGGCGATGGCGGCCCTGGCCCGCGTCGGCGTGGCCGACTACGCGGGCCAGCGCGCCAACACCCTCTCGGGCGGCCAGCAGCAACGCGGGGCGATCGCCCGGGCCCTGGTCCAGAAGGCCAAGATCATCCTGGCCGACGAGCCGGTCGCCTCGCTCGATCCCGTCTCGGCGCGCAAGGTCATGGAGATTCTTCGTGACCTGAATCAAAGCGACGGCCTGACCGTCATCGTCACCTTGCACCAGGTGGACTACGCCCTGCGCTACTGCGACCGGGTCGTGGCCCTGAAGGCGGGCGAGAAGGTCTATGACGGCCCGGCCGCCGGCCTGAAGCGTGAACAACTCATCGATATCTACGGCCCGGAATTCGAGGACGTATTCTGGGAAGGAGCTCCGCAATGATCAGCCGCCGTTCGGCCCTCGCCTTCGCCGCCCGTTGTTCGCTCGTGGGCCTCTCGGCCCTGGCGTTGGCTTCGTGCTCGAAGAAGCCCGAGGCCACGGTCTCCAAGGACACGATCACCTTCTCGATCCTGTCCACGGAGTCGGCCCAGAACATGGAGGGCTATTGGAAGCCGATCCTGGCCGACATGGAAAAGCAGACCGGCCTGAAGGTGAAGCCGTTCTTCTCGTCCAACTATTCGTCGCTGATCGTGGCGATGGGCGCCAAGCAAACCGACGTGGGCTGGTTCTCCAACCAGTCGGGCCTGGAGGCCGTGCGCCGCTCGAACGGCGAGGTCTTCGCCCGCACCTTCGACCCCTCGGGCGTCGACGGCTACAAGTCGCTGATCATCGTGCCGGCCGACAGCAAGATTCGCACGGTTCAGGATCTGCTCAAGTGCGACAAGACGCTGAACTTCGGGATCGGCGACAAGAAGTCCACCTCCGGCACCCTGGCGCCGATGACCTACGTGTTCATCCCGGCGAACAAGAAGCCGGAAGAGTGCTTCAAGACCGTCATCAGCGCCAACCACCAGGCCAATCTGTTCGCGGTGGCCAATGGCAAGCTGGACGCGGCGACCAACAACTCGACGGCCGTCGGCCTCTCGCAGGCGCGCGGCGACGGCGTCGCCGAGAAGATCCGGGTGATCTGGGAGTCGCCGACCCTGCCCGAAGACCCGATCATCTGGCGCAAGGATCTCGACCCGGTCATCAAGGAAAAGCTGCGCCAGTTCTTCCTGACCTACGCGCAAGGCGACACGCCGGAAGCCGAGCGGCAGCGCGGCTATCTGAAGAAGCTGTCGATCGGCGGGTTCAAGCCGGCCGATGACACCCACCTCCTGGTCGTGCGCGAGATGGAGGCGACCGAAAACCTGGGCCTGGCGCGCGAAGCCGGCGATCAGGCCAAGATCGCCGCCGCCCAGAAGGCGCTGGACGACATCAAGGCTCAGCGCGTGGCCGCCGAGGGCAAGGCCGGCGTCGCCCCGACGTCGGCCAACTGAGACCGCTCATGAGCGACGCCAAGATGAACGAGGGAGGCATCCCCGCGCCGCCCAAGCGCTCGGCCTCGGCCCTGGCCTTCGACACCCTGCTGTGGGGCGGGGTGATCCTGCTGCTGGTGATCAGCTTCAAGCCGGCCGAGATCGACAAGTTTCCCCAGCTGTTCACCGACACCGAGAAGACCAGCGCCTTCGCCAAGCTGTTCTTCAAGCCGTTCACCGACCCACAGCTGTTCCTGTCGATGGACTGGGAGCTGTTCATCGCCAAGATGTGGCAGACCATCCAGATGGCGCTGTGGGGCACGGCCCTGGCCATCGTCCTGGCCATCCCGCTGGGCCTTCTGGGCGCGCGCAACATCGCGCCCGTGTGGATCCAGCAGCCGGTGCGTCGGGTCCTCGACCTGATCCGCTCGATCCCCGATCTGGTCGTGGCCCTGATCTTCATCACCGCGGTGGGGCTGGGTCCGTTCGCCGGCGTGATGTCGATCATGTTCAACACCGGTGGGGTGCTGGCCAAGCTGTTCGCCGAGGCCGTGGAGTCGATCGACAAGGGTCCCGTCGAGGGCGTCCGGGCGACCGGGGCCGTGAAGCTGCAGGAAATCATCTGGGGGGTGATCCCGCAGGTCGCGCCGCTGTGGACCAGCTACGCCCTCTACCGCTTCGAGTCGTCGAGCCGCGCGGCCACCGTGCTGGGCATCATCGGCGCGGGTGGCATCGGCCAGATCCTCTATGACTCAATCAACGCCTTCCAGTTCGACCAGACCGGCTGCATCGTCCTGGTCATCGTGGTGGCCGTGTCGCTGATCGACCTGCTGTCGCAGGTGATCCGAACCCGCCTGCTTTAGAGCCCGCCCGCTTCAAATAGGATCATTTGAAGCGGGTAAACAGCCCATGGATTCAATTATTTAGAGCGAGTGCGAGCGGTTCGGCCGCTCGCGCCAGCCCACGCGGGCGGGGCGTGTCCGCCTTTGCGGGGCCGTGTTTCAGCAAGGCTACATGGAGCCTATCCGAAACGCGCGCCAAGCTCGACCTTGCCACAATCGCGCCGAAATTCGTCGGCGCCGGAAAGACGCTCCTGACGTTGTATTCGCGCGCGCGCCCGCGCGCCGGCCCAACATATGAGCCGACAGGTAAGGTGATCTTTCGGAGGAGATGGATTTTCGTAAGTTTTTCTAACGTTGAAATTCCATGGCTTTTCCCGATTTTACACAAAACTGTCTTAAAGTCCGCGCGCCAGGTGATAAAATTATCACGTCGTGAAATCGACATGTGGTCGTCACTGAACCATCACCGCTGAACGTCTATGCCCCTTGCCAACCAACAAGGGGTTTTGCTTCCATGCTGAAATATTTCGGAGGGGCGGCCGTCGTCGCTCTCGTGATCGCCACGGCGCAGGGCGCCCTGGCCGCCGACGCCGCCACCCCGGCCGCCGCCGCTCCCGCCGATGACGGCAGCGCCGCGCTGGAGCAGGTGCTGATCACCGCCACGAAGCGTGAAACCAACCTGCAGTCGACGCCGATCGCCGTCTCGGTGCTCAGCGCGACCGCCATGGCCGATCGCCACGCCGAGAGCCTGATCAACCTGTCGGACGGCGCCATCCCGTCGCTGCGCGTCGCCACCTTCGAAGCCCGCCAGTCGGCCCTGACCGTCGGCATCCGCGGCATCGTGCCGTTCGACGCCAACCAGACCGCCCGCGACCAAGGCGTCGGCGTCTATATCGACGGCGTCTATCTGGGTCGCCAGCAAGGCCTGAACACCGCCCTGCTCGACATCGAGCGTCTGGAAGTGCTGCGCGGCCCGCAAGGCACGCTGTTCGGCCGTAACACCGAAGGCGGCGCCCTGAGCATCGTCAGCAAGGCCCCGACGGGCGTGTTCGGCGGCCGCGTCGTGGCCGGCTTCGGCAACTACGGTTCGTACACCGGCGAACTGCACCAGGACTTCCAGGAGTTCAACGGCCTGTCGATCAAGGTCGACGCCCTGATCCAGCACCAGGATCCGACCACCAAGAACCCGATGGAAGGTCAGGCCGGCTGGAACCAGTATCACCGCACCGGCGGCCGCGTGACCGGCCTCTACAAGCCGAACGACAAGTTCAGCGCCCAGGTGTCGATCGACTATTCGAAGGACGAGAACACCCCGTTCTTCAGCCAGCTGCTGAACTACAACCCCTATGGCAAGCGCGTCCGCAGCCTGGCCGAGGTCACGGCCTCGGCCGCCGCGCCGGCCGGCACGATCAACCCGCTGTCGCCGCTGGTGCGGGTCAGCACCGACCGCCAGAGCGTGTCGGACATCGGCACGGTCCAGCAGCCCAGCGTCGACAAGACGGGCGGCGCCATGGCCACCCTGAAGTACAACGTCTCGCCGAGCCTGCAGCTGCGCTCGATCACGGCCGCCCGCGCCGTGGCGACCAACCAGTGGGACAACTCGGGCATCGAGTCGCGTAACGTCTTCGCGCCGAACGCCACCTTCGGCCGTTACAGCCTGTCGGACCTGTATCAGTACCAGTACAGCCAGGAATTCCAGGCGGTCGGCGACGTCGGCGACAGCTTCAACTATGTCGGCGGCCTGTACTACTTCAAGGAACACGCCAAGGAATCGGCTTCGACGCCGCTGACCAACCAGTGGAACGCCGACGGCACCGCCTATACGATCCGCTCGGCCTACGGCAGCTTCGGCGCGGGCCCGATCACTTCGGGCACGCAAGGCTGGCAGCGCAGCACGCGCCTGCTCGCCCGCGCCAGCCAGGCCGACGCCGAGAGCTACGCGGTCTACGGCCAAGGCACCTACACGCCGGAAGCCATGAAGCAGGTCCACCTGACCCTGGGCGGCCGCTACACCAAGGACAAGCGCGACGGCACCCTCTACATGGTCGCCGGCAAGGCCACGAACTTCAAGTTCACCTACGACAAGGGCCGCTTCGACCCGCTGATCAACGTGTCGTATGACGCGGCCCAGGGCATCAACCTGTACGCCAAGTACTCGACCGGCTACCGCGCCGGCGGCGCCAACGACCGCTCGTCGGCCTTCCAGGCCTTCGGTCCGGAAGAGGTCAAGGCCTACGAACTGGGCGCCAAGATGGATCTCCTCGAGAACCGTCTGCGCCTGAACCTGGCGGCCTATCAAATGGACCGTCAGAACACCCAGATCGACTTCGACAACGTCGACACCACCCCCGGCAGCCCGACGCTCGGCGCGCACACCGAAGATACGGCCAACGCCAAGGGCACGTCCAAGATCCGGGGCTTCGAAGCCGAGCTGACCGCTCGCGTTTCGGAAAACATCACGATCGGCGCCTCCTATGCCTATACCGACGTGAAGATCCCGGCCGCGCCGTTCCCCTACCTGGGCAACACCGACGTGCCGCAAGGCTCGCCGTTCCCGGTGCAGGTGGTCTACACGCCGCCGAACGCCGCCTCGGGCTATGTCGACTTCAAGTACCCGGTCGGTTCGATGACCTTCCGCGCCCACCTGGACGCCAACTACGCCGACGCCCAGTACTCGTTCCAGAGCGAGTTCGCCGACGTCTCGCCGACCGGCAAGCTGGTCCAGAACGTCGCGGTCAAGGGTGACAGCAGCTTCATCGTCAACGGCAACCTGACCCTGGCCGACATCAACATGGCCGGCGGCGGCGCCTCGGCCAGCCTGTCGCTCTGGGCGCGCAACCTGCTGGACGAGACGCACGTCTACCGCATCTCGGCCGCCAACCGCGGCACGATCGGCGACTACGGCAACCTGAACCCGCCCCGGACCTACGGTCTGGAACTGCGCGTGAAGTACTAAGGAGGTCCTCCGGTTCACCCCTTGGGCCGGAAGACACGGCGCCGCGGTCCTCTATGGGCCGCGGCGCTTTTCTTTGTATAGTGGCCGGGCTCGGGCCTCCCCAGACCCCCGCGCCGCGGTCGCCGTCCGGCGACGCGTCCCCGACCCTGAAGGGCCATGATCCTCGTCGCGCTCGCCGTCGTCCTCTTCCTCGTTCTGCTGAACGGGGTGTTTTCCATGTCCGAACTGGCCGTCGTCTCGGCCCGCAAGGCCCGGCTGCAAGGCTTGGCCGAGCGCGGAGATCGCGGCGCCAAGCTGGCGCTGGAGATGGCCGAGCATCCGACGCGGTTCCTGTCGGCCGTGCAGGTGGGCATCACCCTGATCGGGATCTTCGCCGGCGCCTACGGTCAGGCCACCATCGCCGGCGCCCTGAACCACTGGCTGGACGCGCGCTTCCCGGCCGTGGCCCGCTATTCGGAGGTGATCGCCACCGGCGTCGTCGTCGTGGGCCTGACCTACGTTTCGGTGATCCTCGGCGAGTTGGTGCCCAAGCGCCTGGCCCTGATGTTCCCGGACGTCATCGCCCGCCGCATGGCCCCGTTCCTGGCCCTGGTGGCCACGGGCCTGCGCCCGTTCGTCACCCTGCTGACCGTCTCGACCGCCGGCGTGCTGCGGCTGATGGGCGTGCGCGACGAGCGCAACAGCGGCGTCACCACCGAGGAGATGGAAGCGGTCCTGGCCGAAGGCGCGGACGCCGGCCTGATCGAGCCCGAGGAGCGCTCGATGATCCAGGAGGTCCTACGCCTGGGCGACCGTCCCGTCCGCGTGGCGATGACGCCGCGCCGCGACCTCTTCTGGGTGTCGCTGGCCGACGAGCCCGAGACGATCCTCAGCGAGATCCGCGCCAGCGCCCACTCGCGCATCCTGGTGGCCACCGAGGGCGACCTCGACGGCGACATCGGCGTGGTGCTGAAGAAGGACCTGCTGGACGCCTGCCTGTCCAGCGAACCGCTGGACCTCAAGGCCCACGTGCAGCAGCCGGTGGCCATTCCCGAGACCATGTCGCTGCTCAAGGCCCTGCAGGTCTTCAAGTCCACCAGCCTGCACATGGCGCTGGTCGTCGACGAATTCGGCTCTTTGCAGGGCGCGATCACGCCGCTGGACCTGTTGGAAATGATCGCCGGCGACTTCCCCGAGAACCACGAGGACGACGACAAGCGCATGATCCGCCGCGAGGACGGCTCATGGCTGATCGACGCCCGCCTCGACATCCAGGAGCTGAACGATCACCTGGGCGAGAACTTCGAGGCCGACGGCGGCTACCACACCGTGGCCGGCCTGATCCTCGACCGTCTGGGCCGCATCCCCGACGAAGGCGAACACGTCGAGATCGGCGCCTTCGACCTGGAAATCGTCGACATGGACGGCTCGCGCATCGACAAGGTGATCCTGAAGCCGTGCAAACGGAAGAAAGACGCGGCGGAGGGGTAGGAGGATTGGCCTCAAGGCCTCGCCTCCGCGCTATAAGCTGGTGTCGCACAACATCGCAACTTGAACTAGAGCTGCCTGCTGGCACAATATTGCGCGAGCGGGGGAGAGATATGTTGCGCGTATTGGTGCTGATTTTGGCGTCTGTTTTCGCCGTGGGCGCGGCGCATGCGCAGACCGAACAAGTTCGACGCGGGCCAGCGCCAGAATGGGTCACGAGATCTGAGCTGTTGCCGACGCCCGAAAGCGTTGGGGGGCCGACCTTTGTTCGCCGCCAGGATGTTGAGGTCCACCTCGGCGATCAGGGACAGGCGCAATATGTCGGCTCTCGCATCAAGATCTTGCAGTCGGCCGCGTTGGCGCTGGGCAACATATCGATCGGCTGGAACCCGCAAGCCGGCGCGCCGATTGTGCATAGCATCAACGTGTACCGCGATGGTCAGGTCATCGACGTCTTGAGCCAGTCTTCATTCGAGGTCCTGCGCCGTGAAGAGCAGCTTGAGGCAGCGCGACTCGATGGGACGTTGACGGCGATCCTTCGCGTGTCGGACCTTCGGGTGGGGGACGAGTTGGAGGTCGAGCTCACCACGTTCGGTGGCGATCCCACCATGGGGCGTCATAACTCGGGGATTCTCATGGTGACGCCGAGCCCCTCGCCAGGCCGGTACCATCTGGGGCTGACCTGGGACAAGGGCTATGAGCCCAACCTGAAGATCACGCCTGACATGACCACGGCGATGGTGAAGAGCGAGCGAGCGGTCGACTTACGGTTCGACAATCCGCCGACCGTGACGCCGCCGCAGGACGCGCCGGCTCGCTACCGGTGGCGGCGCAATGTGGAATTTAGCGATTTCGCCGACTGGGCGGCCGTCTCTCGCCACTTCGCGCCCCTGTATGCGAAGGCGGCGACGCTGGCGCCGGACTCGGCCGTAAAGCGCGAGGCCAAGCGTATCGCGGCAGTCCAGACGGCGCCGCTGGACCGTGCGCGGGCGGCCTTGAAGTTGGTTCAACAGGACGTCAGGTACGTCTATGTGGGTCTCAACACCGGCAATCTCGTCCCGGCCTCCGCCGACGAGACCTGGCAGCGGCGTTATGGGGACTGCAAGGGCAAGACCGTACTGCTGCTGGCGCTGCTCCGAGAGCTCGGGATCGAGGCCGAGCCGGTGATGGTGAATTCGAGCGGTCTTGATGACGGGCTCGACCAGCATCTGCCGCTCCCGCAGTTTTTCGACCATGTCCTCGTGCGTGCGCACATCGATGGTGCGACCTATTGGCTGGACGGAACGCTTCCTCCGGTGGCGCAGCCGAGCGCGTGGCCCGTGCTCCCAGTGAACTGGGTGCTGCCCCTGTCGGTCAATGGCAACATATTGGAGAAGCTGCAGCCGCGACCGCTCGCCACCCCGGACGAAATCAGCCTGTTCGAGATCGACGCCCGTGCTGGCTTCGACAAGCCCGCGCGAATTGTGTCGACGGAGATCGTCCGTGGGGTCAAGGGGCTGCAGGAGCAGATGCAGTTTTCTGCGGTGACCGCAGGCCAGCTGCTGGAAGCCTTTCGGCAGCGCGCGGTCGGGGATGTCTGGCAGACGATCGACGATGTTCAGTGGCGCTATGACGAAAAGGCCGAGGCCAGCATTCTCACCATCAGCGGGACGGGAACAATCAGCTGGGACGACGATGGCGGCGGCGCAAAGTCATACGCCCTTCCCGGAGGCGGCTTCAGCCCACCGGAGCGGCGTGTTCGAGCCGAAGACCAGAACAAGGATATCCCATTCTACACCGCGCCAGAATATATCTGTCACGTCACCACGGTGCGGTTGCCGACTGCGACTCGGCCAGGGCAATGGTCGTCGAAGCCGAGCTATGACATGCGTCTGTTCGGCCGAAACTATCACCGCGCCTGGGAGCTTCGCGATGGCGCCATTCGCATGGTCAGGGGATCGCGTATCGAACAGTCGGAGATCGATATCGCGACCGCCCAGCGCGACAACGCTCGCATAGCCGCGTTCGATAACAGCATGGGTTGGATCTACTATATGCCGACTGGGCGAAAGGTCTTTGTCGGCAACGGAGAGAGCGTGCCGGCCACCTACGATTTCGATTGGACCGCCAAGGATGTGCCGTGCGTGGCCGCGGAGAAGCGCCAATAGGCGGTCCGGCCGACCCTCCCTTTCCGATGTCGGCAAGGAAGGTCGAAAAGGCGAAGGTGCTTTAGCCCCCTACGCCGCCGTCTTCTTCCGAAGCCGCGCCAGGCGTCGCAGGCGGCGCCAGAAGCGGGTCTTTTCGGGTTCGGGGTAGGGCTGCAGGTTGCGGAAGAACTCCTCGGCGCAGGCGCGCCACGAGAACTTCTCGGCGAACTTGCGGACCACGACGCGGTCGAGGTCCAGGCACGCCAGGCAGGCTTCCTTCAGGCCGTCGGTCTGGCCCGGGGCCAGGACGCCGGCGTTCGAGCCCGGGATGATGTCCACCGGACCCGGGGCCGAGAAGGCCGCCACCGGCACGCCGGCGGCCATGGCCTCCAGGATCACCAGGCCGAAGGTGTCGGTCAGGGACGGGAAGCAGAAGACGTCCGCGGCGCCGAAATAGCGCGCCAGCTCGTCGCCGAACTTGGCGCCCAGGAACTTCACCTCGGGATATTTCTCGGCCAGTTCCTCGCGCTGGGGACCGTCGCCGATGACGACCTTGGTGCCCGGCAGGTCGAGGCTGGCGAAGGCCTCGATGTTCTTCTCGACGGCCACGCGGCCGACATTGAGGAAGATCGGGCGCGCCAGGCCCTCGAACGGATCGGGATCGCCCGGCTGGCGCGGCTTGAAGATGTCGGTGTCGACGCCGCGCGACCAGGGGGAGAGGTTGCGGAAGCCGTGCTTGGCCAGCTCGTCGCGCATGGTGGGCGTGGCCACCATCAGCCGGCCCGACGGCTTATGGAACCAGCGCATGTAGGTGTAGCCGGCCGCCAGCGGCAGCGGCAGGCGGGCCGAGACATATTCGGGGAACTTGGTGTGGTAGCTGGTCGTGAACGGCAGCTTCCATTCCAGGCAGATCCGGCGGGCGGCCAGGCCGATGGGGCCCTCGGTGGCGATGTGGATCGCCTCGGGCTCGAACGACTTGAAGCGCTCCTGCACCGGCTCGTAGGCGCCGATGGCCAGCTTGATCTCGGGATAGGTCGGCAGCGGAAAGGTCGGGAACTGTTCGGGGCTGACGACATCGACCTCGTGGCCCATGGCGCGCAATTCCTCGACCACCCGGGTCAGGGTGCGGACCACCCCGTTGACTTGAGGTTCCCAGGCGTCGGTAGCAAGCAGAATGCGCATCAGGCGGCGGCCGGCTCCGGCAACGGCTCTTCGGCGGCGGACTTGCCCAGCGACCGGGCGCGGTCGATCACCGACCACGAACGCTCCTTGGCCCATTCCAGGATCTCGAGCTTGCCGTCGGCGTGCTCGACCAGGGCCGTGCAGCTTTCCACCCAGTCGCCGTCATTGACATAGGCGATGCCGTCGATGTCGCGCATCTCGGCCTTGTGGATGTGACCGCAGATCACGCCGTCGACGCCGCGGCGACGCGCTTCGTCCGCCACGGCGGCCTCGAAGTTCTCGATGAACTGCAAAGCGTTCTTCACCTTGACCTTCAGATACGCCGAAAGGCTCCAGTAGCCGAACCCCAGGCGGCGACGCGCGCGATTCACCAGAGTGTTCAGCATGAGGATGGTTCTATAGGACCAATCTCCGAGGAAGGCGAGCCACTTGGCGTGCTGCACGACGCCGTCGAACTCGTCGCCATGAACGACCAGGTAGCGCTTGCCGTCGGCGGCCTCGTGGATCACGTCGCGGGCCACGATCACGCCGCCGAAGTGCGTGCCGCAGAAGTCGCGGACGCGGTCGTCGTGATTGCCGGGCACATAGATGACCTCGGCGCCCTTGCGGGCCATGCGCAGGATCTTCTGGACCACGTCGTTGTGGGCCTGGGGCCAGTACCAGCCGCTGCGCAGCTTCCAGCCGTCGATGATGTCGCCGACCAGATACAGCTTGTCGCACTCGATGTGGCGGATGAAGTCCAGCAGCAGCTCGGCCTGGCAGCCCCGCGTGCCCAGGTGCAGGTCGCTGATGAAGACGGAGCGGTAGCGGCGAACGGCGACGTCGGCGCTCATGGTCGAACCCCCGTTGAGGCGCCGCGAGATCGTTCCGTCCCCGGATCGGAAGATGGCGGCCAACGGCGAGCGATTAAGCTGATTGCGTGTCGCTTTGATGAAATGTCGACCTGGCCTTTTACCCGTTGTTTACCCGCGGCCGATCGGGAATTGCTCAATTTCAGCGCATCCGTCAAAAGGCGCGCGCTTGCGGCGCCGCTTTCGCCGCCGGCGCGGTTACGGACTGTTGCGGTGCAGCATTCCTCGCACTAGATCAGCCCGATGGACGCCGCCCGCCTCGCCAAGGACACGCCGAAGTCGCAGAAGACGCGCGCGCGGATTCTGGACTGCGCGATGCGCCTGATCGCCGAGATCGGCTATCACGCGGCCACCAATCCGGCGATCGCCGACGCCGCCGGCCTGACGCGCGGCGCGATGCTTTATCATTTCCCGACTCGCGAGGCCCTGGTCGAGGCCGCCGTCGCCCATATCCAGGCCGAGCGCTCGACCCTGTTCCGCGCCGCCGCCGAAAACCTGCCGGCCGGCGCCGACGTCACCGAGCACGCGATCGACAGCTATTGGGACCTGCTGCACTCGGTGCCCTTCCAGGCCTTCGCCGAGCTGGAGGCCGCCGGCCGCGTCGATCCGGCGATCCGCGCCCTGCTGGCCCCGGCCCAGGCCGAGTTCGACCGCGCCCAGGCGGGCGACCACTTCCTGAAGATCCTGCACGCCGGCGCCGGCCCGCGCTTCCAGGCCAGCCGAGACCTGGCGCGCTTCATGCTGGAGGGCCTGGCCCGCTCGACCCTGACCTACGACAAGGACGGCCGCAAGGAGCGCCTCTTGGCCGTGATCAAGCGGGCGACGCACATGCTGAACCGCAAGGGCGACATCCAGGACCTCTGGCCGGAATAGGCGTCAGGCCTTGAGCGCCTTGGGCAGCACCTGGGCGAAGATGTCCAGTTCGGCGGGCGTCGCGGTGCCGACCCGAATCCAGGTGGGATGGCGAGGGCTGTCGAACACGCGCACCTCGACGCCCATCGCGGCCAGGGTCTTCTGGAAGGCCAGGTTTGGTTTGCCGCTGTCGACGAAGACATAGGTGCCGTGCGAGGGCAGGTAGGCCAGACCATTGGCCCGGCAGATGGCGTAGATCTTCTCGCGACAGCCTTGCAGATAGGCCTTGGCGCCGGCCAGATAGGCCTGGTCGCCGTAGCAGACGGTCGCCGCCGCCAGGCCGGGGCGGCCCTTGTGAGTGGGGATCAGGCTCTTCAGCGTCCGCACCCGCGCCTCGGGACCGGCGATGAAGCCGACCCGCAGGCCGGCCATGCCGTAGACCTTGGAGAAGGTGCGGGCGACGATCACGTCGTGGCCGGCGCGGACCAGGTCCATCATCGAGTGGCGGACGGGGTCGGGGCTGATCTCGATATAGGCCTCGTCGACGATCACCGGACAGGTCTTGGCGACCTCGACGATGAAGGCCCGCAGAGCGTCGGGATCCAGCAGCAGGCCGGTCGGATTGTTCGGATTGCAGACATAGACGACGCCGGCCTTCACGGCCTTGGCGCGTTCGGCCAGGGCCGGCAGGTCGATCTGGTGATCGGCGGCGACGGGAACCCATTCCAGCTTGGCGCCCTGGCGCTCGGCATAGAGCAGGGGCGTGGCGTAGCTGGGCTGGGCCGAGACGACGGGGCCGGTCTTGGAAAAGGCGGTCGACAGCAGCGACAGCGCCTCTAGCGAGCCGTTGCACAGGCCGACCTGCTCGGGCTTGAGGCCGTCGCGGGCCGCGATCAGCTTGACCAGCGGCGGCTCCAGCGTCCAGGCGTAATACGGCGTCTCCAGCAGGGCGTCGGCGGCGGCCTTGCGGGCGGCCGGGGAAGGGCCGAACGGATTTTCGGTGACGCCCAGATGGGCGCGGATGGCCGGCGGCGCGTTCGGATCGACCGAGGTTTCGGCCGCAAGCGCCAGGGCGGGGGTCAAAGCCGGCGCCAGGGCCGCGCCGCCGATCAGCAGATTGCGCCGCGTCGTGTCCATGATCCGCTCTCCAGCTCGGTCTCGATTTTTATTTTCGCGGAAAGCCGGCGTCCGCCTTTCCGCGCGATGCTCTAGTTGCCGCCGGTTGGTGACATGCTCAAGACGCTCCTCACGTCAGGTTTATCGGCAGCGCCGTCGTGAACTTGATCTGCTCCATCGCGAAGCTGGACGACACGTCGGTGAGCGGCGCGGTGGCGATCAGGCGCTTGTAGAAGCGGTCATAGGCGGTGATGTCGCGGACCACGACCTTCAGAAGATAGTCGACGTCGCCGCTCATCCGGTAGAACTCGATGACCTCGGGCAGGGCGCGGGCTCCGGCGGCGAAGGCGTTGAGCCATTCCTCGTCATGGCGGCCGGTCTTGACGGCGACGAAGACGGTCAGGCCCAGGTCCAGCGCGTCGCGATCCAGCAGGGCGACCTTGGCGGTGATCACGCCGCTGTCCTGCAGGCGCTTGACCCGTTTCCAGCACGGGGTCTGGCTCAGGCCCACCCGGTCGGCGAGTTCGGCGATCGGGACGGTGGCGTCCTCCTGCAGGATGGCCAACAGGCGGCGGTCGATATGATCGAGATCAATCATCTCGCGATCCAGTGTGCTAGAGAACGAAATTCTCCGTATCGCGGAGTTGATAACTATTCAAACCATGTCTTTCTCCGAATCCCGCCCATCCTAGGAGGCCTCGGTCATCTAGCGGGGCGTCCATGGACCTGTCGTTCACCCGTCATCCCAAGTCGGTCGGCGAAACCTATGGCGAGCACATGGGCGTGGCGTGGAGCTTCGGCTTCACCCTGCTCGGCGCGGGCCTGGCGTGCCTTGTCCACGGCATTCTGCCGTTCGCCTTCGAGCGCACGGGCAGCCAGACGGTGCGCCGCCTGAACGAGCGGCTGTCGAACCGCTGCGCCAAGGCCGACGCGCACTTCGCGGCGGGCGAGACCGTCCGGGGATGACCGCCGCCGCTCTGCGCGTGAGCGCCAATCGCCTGGGTCCCGGCGTTATCGCCGGCCTGCTGCTGGCCGTGATGGCCAAGCTGCTGTCCCAGAACATGCATGCTCCCGCGCCGCTGATCGCGGTGGTGCTGGGCATGATGCTGGGCGCGATGGGCCTGCAGGCCCAGCTGGGCGCCGGGCTCGATCTCTTCGCCAAGCCGGGTCTGCGCCTGGGCGTGGCCATGATGGGGGCCCAGATCAGCTGGGCCGAGCTGGCGGGTCTGGGCGGTTCGGCCCTGCTGGCCAGCGGCGTGGTCGTGCTGGGCGGCCTGGGCATCGGCGCCTTGGCGGGAACGGCCCTGGGCCTGCCCTTCGCCGAGGCCCTGATCGCCGCCGCCGCCTGCTCGATCTGCGGCGCCTCGGCCGCCCTGGCCGCCTCGCAGGCCGCCCCGGCCAGCCCCGCCAACCAGCGGACCACGGCCCTGGTCATCGTGGGCGTGAACCTGCTGTCGACCGTCGCCATGCTGGGCTATCCGCCGCTGGCCCACGCCCTGGGCTTGACCGCGCACCAGTCGGGCGTGTTCTTCGGCCTGTCGATCCATGACGTCGCCCAGGTGGCCGGCGCCGGGGCATCGGTCTCGCCCGAGACCGCCAGCACGGCAGCCCTGGCCAAGCTGTCCCGCATCGTCTGGCTCGGCCCGGCGGTGGTGCTGATCGGCGTGATGCTGACCCGAGGCGCGGAGAGCGACGGCAAGGCAGGCGCCTTGTCCCGGCTGAAGCCGCCGCCGCTGTTCGTCTGGGGCTTCGCCGCCCTGGCCGGCGCGCGGGGCCTGGGGCTGATCCCGCCGGCGCTGGTCTCCGCTCTGACGGCCTGCTCCAGCTTCCTGCTGCTGGCCGGCGTGGGCGCGATCTCGGCCAAGCTGGGCCCCAAGGCGCTGCTGGAGGTCAAGCCCCGGCTGGCGATCATGCTGGGCACGGTCACGCTGGCCGTCGCGGTCATGGCCTACGCGCTGACGAGAATATTCTTCTAATCAACGGCTCTTGGCGGGGCACGAAACCCGCTTCATGGTCCCCCCGAAGAGTCGGAGGAACCGCGCTTGAGCTTCTGGACCCGCCGCAAGGCGATCGACACCATCACCGCCGGCATCGACGGCGCGCATCAACTGAAGAAGACCCTGAGCTGGCCGCACCTGGTGGCGCTCGGGGTCGGGGCCATCGTCGGCACCGGCATCTACACCCTGACCGGCATCGGCGCGGGCCTGGCGGGGCCAGGCGTCATCCTGTCGTTCCTGATCGCCGGCGCGGTCTGCGCCTGCGCGGCCCTGTGCTACGCCGAACTCTCGACCCTGATGCCGGCGGCGGGCAGCGCCTACACCTATAGCTACGCGGCCATGGGCGAGCCCGTCGCCTGGTTCGTCGGCTGGAGCCTGATCCTCGAATACACCCTGGTCTGCGCGGCCGTATCGGTCGGCTGGTCGGCCCACGCCCACGACCTGTTCAAGGCGGCGGGCTTCTCCGAGCTTCTGTTGAACGGGCCGCACGTCACGCTGCCGGGCGGCGGACATGGCCTGGTCAATCTGCCGGCCGTGATCATCTCGATGGCGGTGGCGGGTCTCCTGGCCATCGGCACGCGCGAGAGCGCAACGGTGAACATGATCCTGGTGGCGGTGAAGATCGTCGCCCTGATCATCTTCGTGGCGCTGTGCCTGCCCGTCTTCGATCCGGCTCACTTCACGCCGTTCATGCCCAACGGCTTCCAGGCGCACCTGCCGGCCGGCGCCGGCCCCGACGCCGCCAAGGTGGGGGTCATGGCCGCCGCCAGCCTGATCTTCTTCGCCTTCTACGGCTTCGACGCGGTCTCGACCGCCGCCGAGGAGACCAAGAACCCCAAGCGGGACCTGACCATCGGCATCGTCGGCTCGATGGCCGCCTGCACGGCCATCTACATGATCGTCGCAGCCGCCTCGATCGGGGCTTCTCGCGCCGAGGTGTTCTCCAAGAGCGAGGCGCCGCTGGTATTCATCCTGGAGACGCTCAAGCACGGCAAGATGGCCCAGCTGGTGGCCCTGGCCGCCGTGGTCGCCCTGCCCACCGTGATCCTGGCCTTCATGTACGGTCAGAGCCGGATCTTCTTCGTCATGGCCCGTGACGGCCTGCTGCCCCGCGCCCTGTCGAAGGTCAACGCCAAGACCGGGACCCCGGTGCTCATGACCCTGTTGACCGGGGTGCTGTCGGCGGTGCTGTCGGGCTTCCTGTCGCTGAAGGACATCGCGGAGCTGGCCAACGCCGGCACCCTGGCGGCGTTCATCGCGGTTGGCGCGTCGGTGATCGTGCTGCGGCTGCGCGAGCCGGATCGCCCGCGCGTGTTCTCGACGCCGATCTGGCCCGTGGTCGCCCCGGCCGGCATCCTGGGCTGCCTCTATCTGTTCTACAGCCTGCCGGAAAAGACCCAGCGCTACTTCCTCTACGCCCATCTGATCGGCGCGGTGATCTACATCGCCTACGGGATGCGCAAGAGCGTGCTGGCCCAGGCCGAGAAGGCCCCAGGGTAAGGCTTCCATTCTCGGGGACCATCGCTACAGTCTCGGCAAAACAGATGTTTGACGCGCCCCCGCTTCTAGCGAGGGCGCTGGACACCGGGAGAACGCGCATGGCCCTCGATCTGGAAACCCGCGAGCAGTTGATCGACACGGTGGCGCGCTTCGTGGCCGAGCGGCTGCGGCCGATCGAGGCCCAGGTCGCCGAGAACGACGCCGTTCCAGCCGACGTGATCGAAGAGATGAAGGGCCTGGGCCTGTTTGGCCTCTCCATTCCCGAAGAGTACGGCGGTCTCGGCCTCGACATGGAGGAAGAGGTGCTGGTGGCCATCGAGCTGGGTCGCGCCTCGCCGGCCTTCCGCTCGGTGTTCGGCACCAATGTCGGCATCGGCAGCCAGGGGCTGGTGATGTTCGGCGACGACGCCCAGAAGGCGAAGTGGCTGCCGGGCATCGCCTCGGGCGAGATCATCACCTCCTTCGCCCTGACCGAGCCGGAAGCCGGGTCCGATAGCGCCGCGGTGCAGACCCGGGCCGCGCGGGACGGCGACTTTTACGTGCTGAACGGCGCCAAGCGCTACATCACCAACGCCGGCAAGGCGTCGCTATTCACGGTGATGGCCCGCACCAATCCGGACGTGAAGGGCGGCGGCGGGGTCTCGGCCTTTCTCGTGCCGCGCGACCTGCCGGGTCTCTCCGTGGGCAAGCCCGAGAAGAAGATGGGCCAGCAGGGCGCCCATATTCACGACGTCACCTTCGACAATGTGCGCGTGCCGGTCGAGAACCGGTTGGGCGAGGAGGGCGAGGGCTTCAAGGTCGCCATGCAGGTGCTGGACCGCGGACGCCTGCACATCGCCGCCGTCTGCGTGGGCGTGGCCGAGCGGCTGATCGCCGACTGCGTGGCCTATGCCAGCGAGCGCAAGCAGTTCGGACAGCCCATCGCCAGCTTCCAACTGATCCAGGCGATGATCGCCGACAGCAAGACCGAGGCTCTGGCCGCCAAGGCCTTGGTTCTCGACGCCGCCCGAAAGCGCGACGCCGGCGCCAATGTCACCTTGGAAGCGGCGGCGTCGAAGCTGTTCGCCTCCGAAATGGTGGGCCGCGTGGCCGACCGGGCCGTGCAGGTGTTCGGCGGCGCGGGTTATGTCGCCGACTACGGGATCGAGCGGCTGTATCGCGACGTCCGTATCTTCCGGATCTACGAAGGCACCAGCCAGGTCCAGCAACTGGTGATCGCTCGCGAGACCCTCAAGCGCGGGGGATAGGTCCTTTCCGCGCCGCGTTGAACAAGTCTCGACGCGGACGACCGAGCGGTGGGAATCCTTTCCCGTGAATTTCGACTGCGGTCGAATGTCGCGAAGCGTCGGATTGGGCGTGGTGCGGCTAGATGTCGCATTCCACAACAAATACGGACCTCTCTCCAGGGTTAAAGCGTCGGATTTCATTTGACGAACCTTGGGTGGAATGGTGGGCGTATGCGGCATACTGTCACTCGCGGAACGTGAATATTTAAGCCGTCGTTAAACATCCCATCCGAGCCTCGCCGTGGGCTTCGAAAGGAATGGGTGATGGGTCCGGATCACGCGATCGGCGAGCGAGTGGCGTTCATGGGATTGGACGACAAGGCGCGCGGAGCCCTGCGTGACTTGCAACCCGTCATTCACAAGACCATCGGCAAGGCGCTGGACGCCTTCTACGCCCGGGTGCGGGTCACGCCCGAGACAAGCCGCTTCTTTTCGGATGAGAGCCATATGCGGGCGGCTTCCGGCCGTCAGCAGTCGCACTGGCATGTGATCGCGCGCGCGGACTTCGACCAGACCTATGTCGACGCGGTCCGCGCGATCGGTCAGACCCACGCCCGGATCGGCCTGGAGCCGCGCTGGTATATCGGCGGCTACGCTTTGGTCAGCGAGCAACTGATCCGCGCGGTGATCGACGAGCAGTGGCCCAGGGGCTTCATCGCCAAAGGCGACGCGGCCAAGGCGGGCGAGTCGCTGAGCGCCCTGATCAAGGCGGTCCTGCTGGACATGGACTTCGCCATTTCGATCTATCTGGAGACGATCGAGCAAGAGCGTCAGCGCCTGGAGGCTCAGCGCCGCGAGAACGAGGCGGATCAGGCTCAGATGGTGTCGGCCCTCGGCGAGGCGCTGGATCGTCTGGCGCGCGGAGACCTCGCGGGGCGTTTGAACGTCGAGGTCAAACCGGAATTCCAGAAGTTGAAGGATGACTTCAACAACGCCGCCTCGATCCTCGAACAGGCGATGACGCGGGTCGCCGAAGCCACCGACGGCATTCGGTCCGGCGCCGACGAGATCAGCAGCGCCGCCGACGATCTTCCCCGGCGCACCGAACAGCAGGCCGCCAGCCTGGAAGAAACCGCCGCGGCGCTGGACGAGATCACCTCGACCATTCGCCGCTCGGCCGATGGGGCCAAGCAGGCTCAGGATGTCGTCGCCGGCGCCAAGGCCGAGGCCGAGAAGTCGGGCGTCGTGGTCGATCAGGCCGTCGCCGCGATGGGCGAGATTGAAACCAGCTCGCGCGAGATCGGCAACATCATCGGGGTCATCGACGAGATCGCCTTCCAGACCAACCTCTTGGCCTTGAACGCCGGGGTCGAGGCGGCGCGGGCCGGCGAGGCGGGCCGAGGCTTCGCGGTGGTGGCTCAAGAGGTGCGGGCCCTGGCCCAGCGCTCGGCCGAGGCCGCCAAGGAAATCAAGACCCTGATCGGCGCTTCGACCCGACAGGTCGGCGCCGGCGTGGAGCTGGTCGGTCAGACCGGTGAGGCGCTGCGCGGGATCGTTTCGAAGGTGGCCGAGATCGACGACCTGATCGTCCAAATCTCGTCCTCGGCCCAGCAGCAGGCCCAAGGCCTCAACGAGGTGAACACCGCCGTCAATCAGATGGACCAGGTCACCCAGCAGAACGCCGCCATGGTGGAGCAGACGACCGCCGCGACCCATTCGCTGAAGAGGCAAACCGCCGAACTGATCAAGCAGGTGTCCGCGTTCACGATTTCGGCGACCTCGCGGGCGGTGTCGCCGAGGCGCGATTCGGCTCCCGCGCCGGCGGCCGAGCGTCCCAGTCCGTCCCCGGTGGAACGCGCCGCGCCTCGCCAGCGTGTCGCTGCGTCGAGCGCGCGCGGCGGCGTCGCGGTCGCGGCGGCCCCTAACGAATGGGAAGAATTCTAAGGTCCGGACGCCGGAGATTCCGCATGTCAGGCGCGCTCCAGACAGCAGAACGCCCCCGCCGACCAGGTCGACGAGGGCGTTGTGTTTCCCCCGATCGGAAGAGACGCTTACGCGCCGCCCGGGAAGCGGAACGGAACCTTCACCGTGCCGGTCTTGGCGCCCATCGGCAGCTTCTCGGCGATGCACATCGCGGCCTTGTCGAAGCCCTTGCCGGCGGCGCTGTTGTCGACGACCTTGCAGTCCGACAGCTTGCCGTTCTCGGCGTTGCATTCCAGCATCACTTGCGCGGCGTCGCGCGTGTTGGCGAACTGCTGCAAGCAACGGCCCATTTGATCTTCGAAACCGCCGGCGGCCGAAGCGGCCTGGGCGACGAAAAAGCTGCCAGCGACTCCCGCGGCAATAGCGATCGGATATTTCATCCCGCTGCTCCTAGTAAAAGTTTTCCGTCCGGCGGACGACGCGTCAACTGGACGCATCAGCAACTTCTCAGGAGCGAGTTAAAAGAATCTGATCGGATAGATGATATTCCGAATTTACTTAATGGTAACCATGAACAGGTTGTCGGAGCGGTCCCACTTCGCGCGAGATTCTATATAGATTCTCCGTACTCTGACCTGCGACCAATTGCCCTTATCTGGACGTCCGGAGCACTTCTCGCGAAATCGGCTTTAACCAAGTCAGAGTCTGTTAGGACTCTATCGGGAATATCTCGCTTCAGTTTCGCGATCCGTGCGCACGGATCGCTGGTTGGAGGGGACCTCGCGATGAAACGGCTCCGTCTCGTCGATTTACCGTTGATCATCAAGATCGGCTTCGCGCCGGCTTTCGCGCTGCTCATGCTGGCCTTGATGGCGGGCGGAGCGGTCATTGTTCAGAAAAGCCAATCCGCGGCTTTGAAGCAGGTCGTTGAAAACGACATGCGCGAGAATATGGCGATCCAAAAGATCTCCAAGCGCATCTCCAACATCAATGGCGAACTCTACACGGTCCTGACGCACAAGGCCGGCAACATCGACGTCGCCAAGAACGACGCGCGCATGGCCGCCGTGCTCAGCGAGACGGACGCGGTGAAGAAGGAGCTCACCGCTCTGAAGGCCAAGCTTCCGGCCGAGGAACAGCCCAAGATCGCCGAACTGATCAAGCAGCTCGACGAATGCCGCAGCGCGATCGACACGGTCAGCGGCATGATCGGCGTCGACTTCAACATGGCCGTCGGGTTCATCGCTCCGTTCGAGGAGCAGTACGCCAAGATGACCGGCACGCTGGATCAGGTCGTGGCCGCCGCCAACAAGCGCGTCGAGGCCGAGACCGCCAAGCGTCAGGCCGAGGCCACCGCCGCGATGAGCGTCACGATCGTGCTGTCGCTGATCACCCTGGGCGCCGTCGCCGGCCTGGCCTGGATCACGGTGATGACGACCCGCAAGTCGATCAACGACATCGCCGCCGCCACCGACAAGCTGTCGAAGGGCGACAACACCATCGATCTGGAACGCATGAGCCGCGGCGACGAACTGGGCGCCATTGTTTCGGCCCTGAAGGTCTTCCGCGACAACCAACTGCATCTGGAGCGGCTGCGCGCCGAGCAGGAGAAGACGGCCGCGCTCACCGCCGACGAGCGTCGCGCCAAGGAAGCCGCCGCCGCCGCCGCCGCGCAGGAGGCCGCCACGGTCGTCAGCAACCTGGCCCAGGGCCTGGAGAAGCTGGCCCAGGGCGACCTCACCTTCCGCGTGACCGCCGATTTCCCCGGCGACTACCGAAAGCTGAAGGACGACTTCAACGCCGCGATGGGATCTCTGCAGGAGACGATGAAGGTCATCGCCGCCTCCACCGACGGCCTGCGCACCGGCGCCGACGAGATCGCCCACGCCTCCGACGACCTGTCGCGCCGCACCGAACAGCAGGCCGCCAGCCTCGAAGAGACCGCCGCCGCCCTCGACGAGCTGACCGCCACCGTGCGTCGCACGGCCTCGGGCGCCCGCCAAGCCTCCGACGTCGTCTCCACCACGCGCGGCGAAGCGACGCATAGCGGCCAGGTCGTGCACCAGGCAGTGTCGGCCATGGGCGAAATCGAAAACTCGTCCAAGCAGATCAGCCAGATCATCGGGGTCATCGACGAAATCGCCTTCCAGACCAACCTCTTGGCTCTGAACGCCGGCGTCGAGGCCGCCCGCGCGGGCGAGGCCGGTCGCGGCTTCGCGGTCGTCGCTCAGGAAGTGCGCGCCCTGGCGCAGCGCTCGGCCGAGGCGGCCAAGGAGATCAAGGCCCTGATCTCCAGCTCGACCCAGCAGGTCAGCCAGGGCGTCAGCCTGGTCGGCCAGACGGGCGAGGCGCTGCAGCGGATCGTGGCGAAGGTCGGCGAGATCGACGCCCTGGTCACCGAGATCGCGGCCTCGGCCGCCGAGCAGGCGACCGGTCTGAATGAAGTGAACACCGCGGTGAACCAGATGGATCAGGTCACCCAGCAGAACGCCGCCATGGTCGAGCAGTCGACCGCCGCGACGCACTCGCTGAAGGGTGAAACCGCCGAGCTGGTCCGCCTGATGGCCCGCTTCCAAGTCGGCGGGTCCTCGTCCTACAGCCGCCCGGCGGTCGCCGACGCGGCCCAGCACGCCCCGGCGCGCAACCCGGTGGCCGAGCAGCAGGCTCGTCTGAACGCCTTCGCCCGTCCGGGGCGGACCAGCGGTTCGGCGGCGGTCGCTCAGGCCCCCGCCACGGATGGTTGGGAGGAATTCTGATGGCCGCCATCGCGCTGCCTGAAAACCTGGACCTCAAGGCCGCCGCGCCTCTGAAGGCGGCTCTCGTCGAGCGGCGAGGCGCCGCGATCGAGATCGAGGCCGACAAGGTGCGCCGCCTGGGGGGCCTTTGCCTCCAGGTGCTTCTCGCGGCCCGCAAGGCCTGGGAGCAGGACGGCCAAGTGTTTTCCATCAAGGGGCCGTCGGAGGCCTTCGTCGAAACCATCCGTCTGTTCGGCGCCGAAGGGGCGCTCCTCTCGGCGGAATTCCAAGGAGCTGAATCGTGACGCAGACGATTCTCACGGTCGATGATTCCCGGACCATGCGGGACATGCTGCGCATGGCCCTCGCCGGCGCCGGCTTCAATGTGGTCGAGGCCGTGGATGGCGAGCACGGTCTCGAAGTCCTGTCGGCCCATCGTCCGGACGTGATCATCACGGACATCAACATGCCCAAGCTGGACGGCTTCGGTTTCATCGAGGCGGTGCGCGTCGACGACGACTACCGCGCCATCCCGATCCTGGTCCTGACCACGGAAAGCGATCCGGCCAAGAAGCAGCGGGCCCGCGAAGCCGGGGCCACCGGCTGGATCGTCAAGCCGTTCAACCCGGAAAAGCTGGTCGAAGCCATTCGCCGGGTCGCCGCCTGAGGCTGATCAAGGCGGGGCTTCGGCGCCGCTGATGAATACTCGTTGTTAGACGCAATTGGGACGTGCCGGAATGGACGAGCTAGAGGCCATCAAGGTCACCTTCTTCCAGGAATGCGAGGAGCTCCTCGCCGACCTCGAAGGCGGTCTCTTGGCCATGCAGGAAGGGGCCGGCGACCTCGAGACCGTCAACGCCGTGTTCCGCGCCGTCCACTCGATCAAGGGCGGCGCCGGGGCCTTCGGCCTCGAGCCGCTGGTCCGGTTCGCGCACGTGTTCGAGACCCTGCTGGACGCCGTGCGCGGCGGCTCGGTGCCCAATACGGTCGAGCTGGCCGCCGTCCTTCTGCGCGCGTCCGACATCCTGGCCGACCACGTGAGCGCCGCGCGGGGACTGGGCGACGTCGACATGGCCGCCTCGGCCGCCATGGCCGCCGAGCTTGAGCAATGGACCGACCCCAACGCCGCTCCGGCCGCCGCGTCCGCGCCGGCCCCCGCCGCGCCGGTCGCCGAGGACGTCCCGCCCGCCGTGGTCGCCGATGACGACGCGCTGGAGGACGACGATCTGGGCTTCGTCTTCGTGCCGCAGACCATCACGGTCGAGGCCCAGGCCGCGGACGCCGAGCTGATCCCGAGCAATGTCTGGACGGTGTCGATCCGTCCGAAGTCGGATCTTTATCGCAAGGCCAACGAAACGGCCCTGCTGCTGCGCGAGCTGAACCGCCTGGGTCCGATCAAGGCGACGCTGGACGACAGCGCCTTGCCGCCGCTGGAAAGCCTCGACCCCGAAGCCGCCTACGTCACCTGGAGCGTGCGCGTCGAGACCGACGAGGACGAAGCCGCGATCCGCGAGGTCTTCGAATTCGTCGACGGCGACTGCGAGCTCGAGATTTCTCGCGGCGAAGGCTCCGTCGATCAGGCCATGGCCGCCTTGCTGACGGTCGCCGAGAGCGCTCCGGCCGTCGAGCCCGCCGCGCCGGCTCCGGTCGAGATCGCGCCTCCGGCCCCCGTGGCCGAGGTCGCCGTCGCGCCGCCCGCGGCCGAGCCGCCCAAGCCCGCCGCTCCCGCCGCCCCTCCCGCGGCCGCGCCGGCGGCCCAGAAGGCCACGCCCGTCGAAGTGCCAGGCCCTGGCCAATCGGTCATCCGCGTCGATCCCGAGCGTATCGATCGCCTGATCGACCTCGTCGGCGAGCTGGTCATCAACCAAGCCATGCTGGCCCAGCGGGTCGGCGAATACGGCATCGCCCCGTCCTCGAACCTGGCCATGGGTCTGGATGAGCTGGAGCAGCTCACCCGCGAGATCCAGGACAGCGTGATGGCCATCCGCGCCCAGCCGGTGAAGTCGGTATTCCAGCGGATGCCGCGCCTGGTCCGCGAAGTGGCCAACATGACGGGCAAGCAGGCCCGCCTGGTGATGGACGGGGAGAACACCGAGGTCGACAAGACGGTCATCGAGCGTCTGTCCGACCCGATCACCCACATGCTGCGCAACGCCATCGACCACGGGCTGGAAAGCCCCGAGGAGCGCAAGGCGGCCGGCAAGAATCCCGAAGGCGTCGTGCGCCTGGCCGCGTTGCACCGCAGCGGTCGGATCGTCATCGAGGTCTCCGACGACGGCAAGGGCATCAACCGCGAGCGCGTCTTCTCGATCGCGGTCAAGAAGGGCCTGATCACGCCGGACCTGCAGCTGTCCGACGAAGAGATCGACAACCTGATCTTCCTTCCCGGCTTCTCGACCGCCGACAAGATTTCCGACGTGTCCGGCCGCGGCGTGGGCATGGACGTGGTCAAGCGCTCGGTGCAGGCCCTGGGCGGCCGCATTTCGATCGCCTCGCGTCCGGGGCAGGGCTCGACCTTCACCCTCAGCCTGCCCCTGACCCTGGCCGTTCTCGACGGCATGGTGGTCGACGTGGCGGGCGAGACCCTGGTCGTGCCGCTGGCCGCCATCGTCGAGAGCCTGCGTCCGAAGCCGGAGGAAGTGCGTCCGCTGGGTCCGGTGGGTTCGGTGCTGGCGGTTCGCGACAGCTTCGTGCCGCTGATCGATGTCGGCCTGACCCTGGGCTATCGCGAACAGAGCCCGCACCCGACCGACGGCGTCGTGCTTCTGGTCGAGGGCGAGGACGGCTCGCGCGCCGCCCTGGTGGCCGACGCCATCCACGGCCAGCGCCAGGTCGTCATCAAGTCGCTGGAACAGAACTATCAGCAGGTCGAGGGCGTCGCCGCCGCGACCATCCTGGGCGACGGCCGCGTCGCGCTGATCCTCGACGTGGACGCCACCATCGCGATGCGTCGCCGGGAAGGCGGCGCGCCTCGCCCCACCGAGCCCACCCTCATCGCCGCGGAGTAAGTCATGACCGACCATGCCACCGCCACCGGCGCTGACCGCCGGGAACTGATTTCCTTCCGCGTGGGCGAGCAGGAATACTGCGTCGACATCATGGCCGTTCGCGAGATCCGCGGCTGGAGCCCGGCGACCGTGCTTCCGCAGTCGCCCAGCTTCATGCGCGGCGTCATCAACCTGCGCGGCGCGGTCCTGCCGATCATGGACCTGGCGGCGCGCCTGGGCATGTCGGTGATCGAACCGACCGTCCGCAGCGTCTTCATCGTGGTCAAGGCCGGCGATCGCACGGTCGGTCTGCTGGTCGACGCGGTGTCCGACATCCTGTCGATCAATGACGGCATGATCCAGCCGACCCCCGACATGGCCTGCGACGCTGTCCGCAACTTCGTGCGCGGCATCATCTCGATCGAGGGCCGCATGATCAGCGAGATCTCGCTGGACCGCATCCTGCCGGAACGCGAGGCCATGGCCGCCTGATGACCTTGGCTTCTCCCTCCGTTTCGGACCGCCGCGATCCCATCGTCGATGGCGAGTTCGCGTTCACGTCCCAGGACTTCAAGCGCATCGCCGCGCTGCTCTACGATCTGGCGGGCATCAGCCTGCCCGACAGCAAGGCGACGCTGGTCTATTCGCGTCTCGCCAAGCGCCTGCGGACCCTGGGCCTGCGGTCGTTCAGCGACTACTGCGCCTTCGTGTCCAGCGACAAGGGCCACGACGAGATCCAGGAGATGCTCCGGGCGTTGACCACCAACGTCACGCGCTTCTTCCGCGAGCCGCACCATTTCGACGATCTGCGCGCCAATGTGCTGGAGCCGATCGCCGACCAAGTGCGCGCCGGCCGTCGCCTGCGTCTGTGGTCGGCCGCCAGCTCGTCGGGCCAAGAGCCCTACTCGATGGCCTTCACCGTGCTTTCGGTGTGGCCCGACGCCGCGAACCTCGACATCCGGATCCTCGGCACGGACATCGACACCAACGTGCTCGCGACCGGGCGCGCGGCCGTCTACGACGAAAGCTTGCTGGAAGGCATCCCCGCCGCCGCGCGCGGCCAATACTTCGAGCGGGACCCTTCCGATCGTCGCAACTGGCGGGTCTGCGAAGCCGCCCGAAGCCTGGTGGCCTTCCGTGAACTGAATCTCAACGGTCCGTCGTGGCCTATGAAGGGACCGTTCGACGCCATCTTCTGCCGGAATGTCGTGATCTACTTCGATGAACCTACCCAGGAACGCGTCTGGAGCCGCTTCGCGCCGCTCGTCGCGCCGGGCGGGCGTCTGTATGTCGGCCATTCCGAGCGCGTTGGCGCCTCGATCACCGCGTTCGAGAGCTGCGGCCTGACCGCCTATCGTAAGGTCGGACACTGATGAGCAAGATACGAGTTCTCGTCGTCGACGACTCCGCCACGATGCGGAGCCTGATTTCCGCGGCCCTCAATCGTGATCCGGGTATCGAGGTCGTGGGCGGCGCCGGCGACCCGTTCGAGGCCCGGGGCATGATCAAGGCCTTGAATCCCGACGTCGTCACCCTGGATATCGAGATGCCGAACATGAACGGCATCGAGTTCCTCGAGAAGATCATGCGCCTGCGGCCGATGCCGGTGGTCATGGTCTCGACCCTGACCCAGGCCGGCGCGGAAATGACGCTGCGGGCCCTGGAACTGGGCGCGGTGGATTGCGTGGGCAAGCCCGCCGACGCCACCGGCACTCAGGAGGCCCTGGCCGAAATCGTCGCCAAGGTGAAGATCGCGGCTCGCGCCTCGGTCCGCACCAACGCCGGCGCCGCGCCCAGCGCCGCGCCCACGCGCCGCAAGGATTTCATGCCCTCTGGCGACATCGTGGCGATCGGGTCGTCGACCGGCGGGGTGGAAGCCCTGCTGTCGATCGTCACCCTGTTCCCCGAGACCTGCCCGCCGACGGTGATCACCCAGCACATGCCGGCGACCTTCACCGCCAGCTTCGCCGCGCGCCTAGATCGTTCCAGCGGCGCCAAGGTGCAGGAGGCCACGGACGGCGCCCTGCTGGAGCCCGGCAAGATTTATGTCGCTCCCGGCGGCGTGGCGCACCTGGAGGTCGTTCGCTCGGCCGGTCTGCGCTGCCGCCTGGTCCAGGGCGATCCGGTTAGCGGCCACCGCCCATCGGTGGACGTTCTGTTCAACTCGGTGGCCAACGCGGTCGGCGACAAGGCGGTCGGGGTCATCCTGACCGGCATGGGCCGCGACGGCGCCCAGGGTCTCCTGGCGATGCGCAAGGCGGGCGCCAAGACCCTCGGCCAGGACGAGGCCTCGTGCGTCGTCTACGGCATGCCCCGGGCCGCTTTCGAAATTGGCGCGGTGGAGAAGCAGGTTTCCCTGTCCTCCATGGGCCAGTCCATTCTCGATCTGGCCTCCGCGAGGCGATGAACCCATGCCCCAAGCAAGCTCCATCTCCGTTCTCGTGGTCGACGATCAGTTGACCATGCGCGCCCTGATCCGAAACGCCCTCCAGCAGATCGGCTTCAAGGACATCCGCGAGGCGCCCGATGGCGAGGAGGCTCTGAAGAACCTCCTGGCCAAGCCCGCCAATCTCGTCATCTCGGACTTCAACATGCCGAAGATGGATGGTCTGGCGCTGCTGCGCGCCGTGCGGTCGCACCCGCCGATCCGCCAGACCGCCTTCGTCATGCTGACAGGACGCGCCGACCGTGAACTGGTCCAGCGCGCCGTGCAGTTCGGGGTCAACAACTACTGCGTCAAGCCCTTCACCGTGCAGGGCTTGAGGGAGAAGATCGAACAGGTGTTCGGACAGCTGACATGACGCACATCTCCCCCAACGACGACCTCGAACGGGCGACCAAGGTCCACGTGACCCAGGGCGAAAGCCATGTGTCGACCGACCCCAACGTGGTGATGACCACCGTGCTGGGCTCGTGCATCGCCGCGTGCATCCGCGACCCCCAGGCGGGCGTGGGCGGCATGAACCACTTCCTGCTGCCCGACGCCGGCGACGGCCGCGGCGGCGACGCGGTCCGCTATGGCGCCTACGCCATGGAACTGCTGATCAACGACCTTCTGAAGCGCGGCGCGCGCCGCGAGCGTCTGGAAGCCAAGATCTTCGGCGGCGCCAAGCTGTTCGACGGGCTCTCCGACGTCGGCGCCAGCAACTCGGCCTTCGCCGAACGGTTTCTGCGCGACGAAGGCATTCCGATCGTGTCGTCCAGCACCGGCGGGGTCTCGGCCCGACGCGTCGAGTTTTGGCCGACCTCCGGCCGGGTGCGCCAGCGCCTGGTGGCCGTGGACAACGCGCCGCAGGACGTCCGTCGTCCCGTTCCGCCGCCGATGCCCGCCGCCTCCAGCGGCGACGTCGATCTGTTCTAACCATCATGAGCGCCGCGCCGCTGCCTTCGCCGTCGACCGTCCCCGCCGAGAACCATCTCCCGGTCGGCGAGCTGTCGCGGCGCCTGGCGGCGGAGCTGGCCTCGGCCGCCGCCATATGTCGCGACTGCGAGCACCTGGCCGGCGACCTGGCCAAGGGCGGCGCCACGCTGGCCAATCTGAGCCGCTTGCAGGCGCTGGATGAACTGAGCCAACGGCTGCACGGCTTGTCCGAGGTGCTCGAGCGCATTGGCCACCACGCCTCGGGCGAATGGAATGTCTCGATCGACCCGCTGCTCAGCGGCCTGGGTCTGGCCGACATGGTCGTCAGGCTGCGCGCCGAGGAGCGTCCGGACGGCGCCGCCGATCCTGGCGAACTCGATTTCTTCTAGGGCTGATGACCGAAGCCCTTCTCCCGTCGCAGCGTATCAATCTCGAACGGGCCACCGTGCTCGTTCTCGACGACAACGGCGCGTCCCTCGATATCCTTTCCCAGGTCGTGGCCGGGTTCGGGGTCAAGCAGATGCATCGCGCCGAGAGCGTCGTCGACGCTCAGAGCCTGATCCGCACCAAGACCTTCGATCTCGTCATCAGCGATGTGCAGATGCCCGTCACCGACGGCATCGAGTTCATCGAATGGCTCAGGCGGGAAGGCGGCGAGACCAATCGCTATGTGCCGGTCATCCTGGTCACCGGCCACACCCGCACCACCCAGATCTTCAAGCTGCGGGACGCGGGTTCGAACTACGTCGTGGCCAAGCCGATCACCCCCAAGGTGCTCCTCGAGCGCATTTTTTGGGTTGCCCGCGAGGATCGGCAGTTTATCGAATGCGAGACCTACATAGGACCTGATCGTCGCTTCAAGCACGAAGGGCCCCCGCCGGGAACGGACGGGCGGCGGAAAGACGATCTACCGGCGGAGGTGGGCGAGGCGCAGACGCCCAACATGTCGGACGACGAGATTGCCAACATGATGCGCCCAGCGAAGGTGCAGATATGACCGTCCGCAAGTTTCAGCCGCCGAACCGCCTGGCCAAGATGATCAAGGAGCGGGGCGGAATCCTCGCAAAGGACGCGATCGCCGCGGCCGAGGCCGGTGTCGAGAGCCTGCGCGAGTCGTCGCTGGCCAATCTGGACGCCACGATCGCGGAGATGGAACGCCGCTTCGGCAAGGGGGCGGAGGGCCGGGACGCCGAGAGCTTCGAGGCCCTCTACATCCTGAGTTCGCGCATCATCGATGTCAGCATCTTCGTCTCGGACGTCGGAATTGATCGGGCGGCCGTGTCGCTCTGTGGTCTGGTCGATGGTTTCGCCGAGAGCGGCGCCTGGCGCTGGGACGCCGTCGACGTCCACCTCAACGCCCTGCGCCTGCTCCGTTCGATCGGGGCCCAACTGCCCGCCGAGCAGCGCGAGGCGATGCTGGCCGGCCTCCATCAAGTCAGTCGTCACCGACCCGACGAGGGCTGACGCCCCCTCCCTGTGACAGAACGCCGCTCTGTGTCGGAAACGCAACGCGCGGTACGACTCGAATCCCTGTGACCGTTTTGTGGCCTTGTGAGTGGTCTCGGGCTTTGTTAGCAAGAGTGCCACCGGTGTCACACGCCATGGTCTGGATATGACACCGGTATCAAAAATGAAGACTTCATAAGGCCGGGGGCGGTGTCGCGGGAAGGACGCGGGACCGAAACGAAGGCCAAGGCGGCGGCGACGTCGCCGTCCAATGGTCGATACGGGAGGAGGTTCTATGTCCAAGACTACCAAGGGACGCGTGCGCGCCCTGCAGTACGGCGTCTCCGGCGGCGCCCTGGCCCTGGCGATGGTGTTCGCCGGCGGCGCGTCGGCCCAGACGACCCCAGCTTCATCGCCGGCTCCAGCCGAAGACCAGATCGAAGCGGTCGTGGTGACCGGCTTCCGCGCCTCGCTGGCCAACGCCCTCGACATCAAGCGTCGCGAGAACGACCTGGTCGACGTCATCAAGGCCCAGGACATCGCCGATTTCCCCGATCTGAACCTGGCCGAGTCGCTGCAGCGCGTGCCGGGCGTGTCGATCGACCGCGACGGCGGCGAAGGCCGCACGATCACCGTTCGGGGCCTGGGTCCCGACTTCACCGTCGTGCGCCTGAATGGCCTGGAGGCCCTGGCCACCACCGGCGGCAAGGACACCTCGGGCGGCGCCAACCGCGGCCGTCAGTTCGACTTCTCGATCTTCGCCTCAGAACTGTTCAACAGCATCACGGTCCGCAAATCGAGCTCGGCCATGAACGAGGAAGGCTCGTTGGGCGCGATCATCGACATGCAGGCCTCGCGCCCGTTCGACTTCAGCGGTCCGGCCCTGTCGATGGGCGCCAAGATCGGCTGGAATGATCTGTCGCGTAAGAGCGACCCTCGCTTCACCTTCCTGGCCAGCAACCGCTGGGAAACCGGCATCGGTGAAGTGGGCGCTCTGATTTCCGTGGCCTACGCGCAGCGCAAGACCCTGGAAGAGGGCTCCTCGACCGGCCGCTGGGAAAACCCGTCGGTGCCGTTCAACTCGTCGACCGCGTTCCCGTTCTGGTCCAGCACCACCAGCCTGGCCGGCTCGGGCTGCCCGGACACCAGCGCGACCGGCCCCAAGTCGCCCGGCGTCTATAATCCGGTGAGCGGCCCGCCGCTCAGCTGCTCGCAGATCGGCCAGACGACGGCCAGCACCAGCGCGCCGAGCGGCGCGGCCGCCGGCACGGCCAACAACCTGTGGCACCCGCGCATTCCGCGCTATGGCCGCCTGCAGTACGACCAGAAGCGCCTGGGCGTGACCGGTTCGCTGCAATGGAAGCCGAACGACCGCTCGACCCTGACCCTCGACGCGCTGGTGGCCAATTTCACCAACAACCGCGACGAGACCTATCTGGAGGTCATCTCGTTCAGCCGTCCCGGCGCGGGCCTGCCGCAAACCGACGTGGTCAACTTCCAGGCCGACAGCAAGGGCAACCTGATCAAGGGCACGTTCGACGACGTCGACGCCCGCGTCGAGTATCGCCACGACGACCTGAAGACCGAGTTCAATCAGTTCACCCTGACCTACGACACCAAGTTCGGCGAGCGCGGCCACTTCAACGCGATCTACGGCCAGTCGCGGTCGATCCAGTCGAACCCGGTTCAGACGACCTTCTCGTTCGACCGCTACGACACCGACGGCTACAGCTACGACTATTCGAAGAACGACAAGCTGCCGAGCTTCAACTACGGCTTCGACCCGACCAATCCGGCCAACTGGACCTACAGCCCCAGCGCCGCCCTGGGCGACCCGTCGCTGCTGCGGATGCGTCCCAGCAAGGCGACCAACACCTTCAAGACGTTCCGCGCCGACGTCGACTACGAGATCCTGAACGGCTTCAAGCTGCGCTATGGCGGCGACTACAAGGAATACGGCTTCTCGTCGTGGGAGCAGCGCCTGTATTCGCGCAACCTGTCCAGCACGGGCACGACCTTCACCGCCGAAGCGGGCTTCGCCCTGCCCGCGGGCGTGTCGATCGCCAACGTCTCGCGCGTGATCAGCGGCTTCGGACGCGGGCTGGACCTGCCCGCCGGCGTGCCGACCTCGTGGCTGGCCCCCGATCTCGACAAGCTGAAGGCCGCGATCGGCTATGACTGCAACTGCATCAACGCCAACGGCGACTTCCGCCTCAGCACCGTGAACCAGCTGGGCGCCGTCCGCGCGATCACCGAGAAGGACACCGCCTTCTATCTGCAAGGCGACTTCGACTACGACATCTTCAACATCCCGGTGCGCGGCAATTTCGGCGTGCGCTGGGTGAAGACCGAGCAGAGCGCCCTGGGTCACTACAACGCCGGCAACACGACGGTGACGGTGGCGACGCCGTTCGGCAATCTGTCCGAACAGGTCGCCACGGACGGCGTGCAGACGGTCAGCCGCCAGTACACCAACACCCTGCCGGCCCTGAACCTCGCCGCCCAGCCGTTCGACAACTTCTACGTCCGGTTCGCGGCCGCCAAGACCATGACGCGTCCGCAGCTGCAGAACCTCACGCCCGGCTATACCTCGATCAGCCAGTCGGCCCAGACGGTGACGCGCGGCAATCCCGACCTCGCGCCGATGCTGTCCAACAATCTGGACCTGACGTTTGAATGGTATCCGGACAAGGAAACCCTGCTGTCGGCCGGCGTCTTCCAGAAGGACATCAAGTCCTACATCCAGCAGCTGGCGGTGACGCTGCCCTATTCGGAGACGGGCCTGCCCACCAGCTTGTTGTCGAACGGCAATACCGTGGACACGCAATTCCTGGTCACCACCCAGGTCAACAGCCAGGGCGGCAAGCTGCGCGGCCTGGAGCTGAGCGCCCAGAAGCCGTTCAGCTTCCTGCCGGCTCCGTTCGACAAGTTCGGCGCCATCCTGAACTACACGCACGTCCAGAGCGACATCCAGTACGTGATCGCTCAGCCGACCTTCACCCAGGCCACCCCGGGCGGTCCGCGCGTTCAGACCAAGCCGGCCGTGCTGCTGACCCAGCCGCTGATCAACCTGTCGCCCAACGCCTTCAACGCCACGCTCTACTACGAGAACGGCCCGCTGAAGGCGCGCATCTCGGGCTCGTATCGCGACCCGTACCTGATCCAGGTGGCGCCGTCGGCGACCAACAACAACGACATCCGGACCAAGCAGAAGACCTTCAACCTGGACTCGCAGATCAGCTACCAGCTCAAGAAGTTCACGGTGACGCTGGAAATGATCAACCTGACCGACCAGGCCGACAGCAAGATCGACGACTCGGTGCGTCAGGCCTCGGAAGAGTACACGCACTACGGACGCCAGTTCTATCTGGGCGTGAAGTACAAGTTCTAGACTTCGGTCTGAATGATAAAGAAGGGGCGCTGACCGCGAGGCCAGCGCCCTTTTTCTATCTCGGCCTATCGATTGAATTCCATCTTTAGCACGAAACCCCGTCGATCCACGTCGCAGTGACGTTCAACTCATCGTCCAGCAGGCAAAGGTCCGCGGCTAGTCCGGGCGCGATCTTGCCGCGCTGGCCATCCAGGCCCAGGAACGCGGCGGGGGCGGCCGAGGCCATCATCACCGCCTCTTCCAGCGAGAGGTCCAGCATCCGCGTGGCGTTGCGCACCGCGCTGGCCATGTCGAGGTCCGAGCCGGCCAGGGTGCCGTGGTCGTCGACACAGACCCCGTCGACGACGCGGATGTGGCGGCCCTGAAGGTCGAAACTCTTGTCGGTCATGCCCACGGTCGGCATGGCGTCGGTGACCAGCATGAAGCGATCCAGCGGTCGGGTCTGCAAGGCGATCCGCAGCGTGACGGGTTCGACGTGGCGGCCGTCGACGATAAGGCCGGCCCAGGCCGTCTGGTTCTCCAGCACCGCTCCGACCACGCCCGGCTCTCGGCTGGTCAGCGGCGACATGGCGTTGAACAGGTGCGTCACGCCGGTGAGGCCGTGGTCCAGCGCCTGTCGCATGGTCTTGTACAGGGCGTTGGTGTGGCCGGCCGCGACCCGGACGCCGGCGGAGGCCAAGCGCTGGATCATCTCGGGCGTGGTCCGTTCGGGGGCCAGGGTGACCAGGGTCTTGCCGACCTTCAGCGAGGACAGCAGCGCCAGGGCTTCGTCGTCGATGACGCGGAACTTGTCGGCGTCATGGATGCCCTTGCGCTTGGGGCTGAGGAACGGGCCCTCGATATGGATGCCCAATACGCCCGGCGCGCCCTGGGCGATGGCCTGTTCCGTGGCGCGCAGGGCTTGGTCGACGACGGAAAGATCATCGCTGATCAGGGTCGGCAGGAAGCCCGTCGTGCCATAGCGGCGGTGAGCCGCGCCGATGGCGGCGATCGCCTCGACGGTCGGTGAGTCGTTGAACAGCACGCCGCCGCCGCCGTTGACCTGAGTGTCGATATACCCCGGGACCAGCAGGCCGCCGCCCAGGTCGCGGCGTTCCGCCTCCGACGGGATCTGGGCCGTGTCGACGAGGCCGGCGATCTTGCCGTTCCGGATCAGGACGGCCTTGCCGTCGACGACGCCGGCGTCCGTCAGGACGCGGCCGTTGAAAAGCGCGGCCAGCATCAGACGGTTTCGGTCACCTTGTTGAGGTGCGGCGGGCTGTCGGGGTCGTAGCCACGCGCGACCGACAGCGCGTTGGCCATGCGATAGAAGCTCTGGATCATCAGTACCGGCTCGAGGACGGGATGAAGCGACAGGCTGGGCAGGACGCCCGGGCCTTCTTCCCCCGGCGCCGCCAATAGCACATCGGCGCCGCGATCGCGCAGGCCCTTGGCCATTTCGTCGACGCTTTCGCGGCTCTCGTCGCTCTGGGCGAAGACCAGGGCCGGGAAGCCGTCCTTCACCAAGGCCATCGGGCCATGCAACACCTCGGCGGCGCTGAAGGCCTCGGCGTGCAGGCCGCAGGTCTCCTTGAACTTCAACGCGGCCTCCAGGGCGGCCCCGAAGCCGACGCCGCGTCCCAGGACATAGAGGTTCCGCGCCAGCTTCAGCCGCTCGACGGCGGGCGTCCAGTCCAGGGCCCAGGCCTGGGCCAGGGCGGTCGGCAGGCTGGCCAGCGCCTCCGTCAGTTCGGCGTCCTCGGTCCAGGCGGCGATCAGTTGGACCAGGGCCGCCAGCGCCGCGATATAGGACTTGGTGGCGGCGACCGAGCGCTCGGGACCGGCGTGCAGCGGAATCACCTCGTCGGCCAGTTCGGCCAGAGGCGAGTCCGTCACGTTGACCAGCGCCACGGTATAGGCGCCGGCGGCCTTGGCGGCGCGGACGGCGGCCAGCAGGTCCGGGCTCTTGCCCGACTGCGAGATGGCCAGATAGAGCGCGCCCTCCAGGTTGGGCGAGGCGTCGTAGACCGAGCTGACCGACAGGCCGGCCGACGAGGTCAGGACGCCGGCCTTGGTCTCGATCAGATAGCGGCCGAAGGTGGCGGCATGGTCGCTGCTGCCTCGGGCGCAGGTGACGACGACGCGCGGCGGGCTTTCGCGCAAGCGCTCGGCGAGGGCCTCGATCTTGCGCGCGTTGGCGGCCAACTGGGCGGCGACGACGCCCGAGGCCTGGCCGGCTTCCAGGAACATCCGGGTGGATTCGGGCGACAGCCGCCCCGGGGCGGGGGTCTCAGGACGGGTCAAGGTCGCCTCCAAGTTCAACTCCAAACGCTTCGGCGCGAACGGCGCGCCGACGGTCTCAGGACAGGGAATTCAGTTCCGCCACGAAGTCGTAGGCGTCGCCGCGGTAATAGGATTGCGTGACCTCCACGGCCCGGCCGTCCCGCAGGAAGCCGCGTCGCTCGATCAGCAGGCCCGCGTCCTTGACGGGAACGCCCAGCAGGTCGGCCTGTTCGGCCTGGAACAGCACCGCGCGTAGCCGCTGCAAGGCGCGCACGGGCCGATGCCCGGTCGTCTCCAGCGCCTCGTACAGCGAGGTGCCGACCACCTCGGTCGAGGGCAGGGCGAAGGCGGCGATGGTGGTGTACTCTACGGCCATCGGCGCCCCATCGGCGTAGCGGATCCGGGCGAAGCGATAGACCGGGGTGCCGGGCGACAGGCCCAGGGTCAGCGACTCCTCGGGAGTCACCTGGCCCTCGGCGCGACTGATCCATTCGCTACGCGGCACGCGGCCGCGCGAGATCATGTCCTCGGTGAAGGACGAGAGCTTCGAAAAGCTCTTCTCGACCCGGGCGGCGACGAAGGTGCCCGCGCCCTGGCGGCGGGTCAGCAGGCCTTCGCTGACCAGGCCGTCCAGCGCCTTGCGCACGGTGATGCGCGAGATCTTGAACTCGTCGGCCAGGTCGCGCTCCGCGGGCAGGGCGTCGTCGGGCGACAGCACCTTCTTCTGGATCGCCTCGCGCAAAGCGCGCTGCAGTTGCTTGTAGAGCGGCGCGTGATCGCCGGCGGCGTCGAGCCTTCCAATCCGGTCCGCGAACGTCACCCTTCGATCCTCCCCGCGCAAATCCTCGGCGCCGTGCGCTTTCGTCGATAGCATATGACCATTTTCATACCAATAAGAACATGGTCTGCAATTGGTTTCTTTTTGGCCTTGTCATCCGAAAAATTTCCGTCACAGTTCCCTCCCGAGGCCTGAGAAGCGCCACTTTCTGCGGAACCTCCCGGAAAATTGGTATCAAATTGGGCTTTAGGGGTTCGGCTCCGGGCTCGATGGCCCGGCAAAAAATGGGGAGAAGCCGAGTTATGAACGCATTCCACAAAATCCTTCTGTCTACGTCGGCCTCCGCGCTGGCGGTGGTCATGGCCGCGCCGGCCATGGCCCAGGATAAGGCCAACACGGTCGATGAAGTCGTCGTCACCGGCATTCGCGCCTCGTTGCAGGCCTCGGTTCAGGCCAAGCGTAACGCCGACGCCGTCATCGACGTCATCACCGCTGAAGATATCGGCAAGTTCCCGGACAAGAACGTCGCGGAATCGCTGCAGCGCGTCCCGGGCGTGACCATCCAGCGCGAGTTCGGCGAAGGCGAGCGAATCTCGATCCGCGGCGCCGCGCCCACCCTGAACCGCACCCTGTTGAACGGTCACTCGGTCGCCACGGCCGACTGGTTCATTCTCGACCAGCTGAAGGCCAGCCGCAGCTTCAACTATCTGATGCTGCCGTCGGAAATCGTCGGCAAGGTCGAGGTCTTCAAGAGCCCGGTCGCCAATATCGACGAAGGCGGCGTCGGCGGCACGGTCAATGTCCACACGCGCAACCCGCTGGACCTGGCGCCGCTCAGCGTCTCGGGTTCGATCCAGGCCTTCCATGACGAAAAGTCGGGCAATACCGACCCGACGGCCTCGGCCATGCTCAGCTGGCACAATGCCGACAAGACGTTCGGCGTTCTGGTCGGCGGCATCTATGACAAGCGTCGCATCCGTCGCGACGGCATCGAGGTGCTGGGCTATCAGCCCGTCAGCAACGCCTCGGGGACCGGAAGCAACATCACCGGCATCCCGGCCGGCCAGACCTTGATCGCGCCCAGCCTGATCGGTTCGTCGCTGTTCACCCAGACCCGCGAGCGCAAAGGTCTGAACTTCGGCGTCCAGTACTCGCCCAACGACAAGATCGATATCAACGTCACCGGCCTCTATTCCAAGATGGACGCCGACAACTTCAATCAGAACTACATGGCCTGGGTCAGCCAGAAGATCGGCGCCCTGGGAACGCCCGGCTCGCAGTTCAACGTGACCAAGGCCGACAACGGCACCGCCGTGGCCGGCAACTTCAACGCGGTCGGCGGCAACGGCGTGGTGTTCGACGCCATCGACCGCCTGGCCCATACCAATGTGGGCTCGATCGACTTCGACGGCGTCTATCGTCCCAACGACGATTGGAAGCTTCACGGCCGCGTCGGCTACACCAAGGCCAAGGGCGCCACCGACCTGCAGCCGTTCTGGGAAACCAACGCCCCGACCGGCCTGAGCTATGACCTCTCGGGCGGCGTGCCGAAGGTGTCGTTCACCAACATCAATCCAACGACCGCCAGCGATACGATGCCGCTGGGCTGGGCCTCGGCCAATACGACCGTCAACACCGACGACGAGTTCTATACCTTCGTCGACGGCGAGCGCTTCGTGGACGCCGGCGCCTTCAAGTCGATCGCGTTCGGCCTGAAGTACACCGACCACGATCGCGACGTGACCCAGACCTATGGCCAGCGCCGCGCCCTGTTCGGCGCCACCGCCTGCAACGGCCACCCCTGCACCCTGGCCGATGTGGCCGGCGGCGTCACGCCGGGCGACTATCTGGACGGCATCAAGACCGCAGGCGTCCTCAGCTCGTATCTGATGGCCGACAAGAACAAGATCGAGGCCATCTACAAGGGCATGGGCGCGGCGACGGTCTATGATCCGAACAATCCCAATGTCGGCGGCTGTATCGGCCTGGTCAATTGCGACCACTTCGGTCCGCTGGAAAGCTTCACCTTCAACGAAAAGACCTTCGGCGGCTACGCCATGGGCAATCTGAAGGGCGACAACTGGCGCGGCAATGTCGGCGTCCGCGTCGTGCAGACCAAGATCGAGACCACCGCCTGGCGCGTCGGCGTCTCGGCGGGCACGCCGGGCGCGATCAACAATCCCTTCGGCCTGATGGTCCAGACCACCGGGACGAAGAAGTACACCGACATCCTGCCCTCGGCGAACTTCTCGTTCGACGTCAAGGACGACGTGGTGCTGCGTCTGGCCGCCGGTCGCGTGATGGCGCGTCCCGACTACGCTCAGATGGCCGGCTTCACCTCGCTGACCGAGTCGCTGCTGACCGCCACCGGCGGCAACCCCAAGCTCGATCCGTACCGCGCCAACCAGTACGACGCCTCGCTGGAGTGGTACTTCAAGCCGCAAGCCATCCTGGCGGTCGACTTCTTCTACAAGGACATCTCGACCTACATCGTCCAGGGCGCGACGGTCGAACGCCTGCCGCTGCAGGCCTCGGCGACCGACCCGCGCGTGCTCAACGCGGCCAACAACTGTGTGGCCCAGAGCGCCGGCCTCTACTCGTGTAACTACAGCGTCGGGCGTCCGGTGAACGTGTCGGGCGGCGAGACCAAGGGCGTCGAGGTCAACTTCCAGATGCCTCTGGCCTATGGCTTCGGCGTGCTGGCCAACTATGCCTATACCGACGCCAGCTCGAGCAGCAACGTGCCGGTGCCGTCGACCTCGAAGCACACCTTCAACGTCAGCGGCTACTACGAAAACGACCGCGTCAGCGCGCGCCTGTCCTACAACTACCGGTCCAAGTTCTTCGTCGACTACGACGCCGAGCGCGGCTACCGCCAGCTGTGGTCGGACTCGCTGAAGTCGCTGGACGCCTCGGTCAGCGTCAACGTGACCCAGAACGTCTCGCTGAACCTCGACGCGACCAACCTGACCGACGAGAAGCAGACCGATTACTACGACAACGACCCGAACCGTCCGGCCCGTCTCTACAAGAACGGTCGGGCTTTCTTCGGCGGCGTCCGCTTCAAGTTCTAATCCTCCCGGCGCGCCGGGACCTTCGCCCGCCTCGGCGGAGGTCCCGGACCCTTCTTTGGGAAGCGCGCATGAATTTGCATCGCGCGCGGCTTGGTTCAGGATCAGCCGATGACCCGCCTCGACCGCGCCGACCGCGACAGATCCCCTCCTGACCGCAAGCCTGGAGCTGGGGCGGGGCAGCCTGGTTGTCCCGCCCGCTTTTTTGTGACGCCGTTACAGTCGCCGATTTCCCGCGAGGCCGCGTGACCATGACCCCGCTCCGCACCGCCGCTCTCTCGGCGATCGTCCTGGCCGCCGCGTCCGGGGTCCAGGCTCGCGAGAGTTCGGGCCTCACCCTGACCCCCGCGCCCGCCACGGCGGTTCGCGCCGAGGGGGCCTTCCAACTTTCCGCGGCCACCCGCATTCACGTCGCCCAGGGCGATCGCGAGGCCAAGGGCGTGGCGTCGCAACTCGCCGACCTTGTCCAGCGCTCGCGAGGCTTCAGACCGCTCGTCGTCGAGGGCGCGCCCAAGGCGGGCGAGGCCGCCATCGTCTTCACGCGCCAAGGACCGACCGGCGAGGCCTACAGGCTCGACATCGCGCCGACGGGCGTGACCATCGCGGCGGCCCAGCGCGCCGGACTGTTCTATGGCGCCATGTCGGTATGGCAGCTGGCCACGCCGGACGAGGCCAACGGCGCGGTCGCCCTGCCGGCCGCGTCAATCGAGGACGCCCCGCGCTTCGCCTGGCGCGGGCTGCTGGTCGACAGCGCCCGCCATATCCAGTCGCTGGAGACGCTCAAGGCGATCATCGACGCGATGGCGGCCCACAAGCTCAACACCTTCCACTGGCATCTGGTCGACGACCAGGGTTGGCGGCTGGAGATCAAGAAGTACCCGAAGCTGACACAGGTCGGCGCCTGGCGCGTCGATCCGGGCGCCGCGCGCGCTTATCCCAAGTACGGCGGCTTCTACACCCAGGACCAGGCGCGCGAGCTGGTCGCCTACGCCGCCGCGCGCAACGTCACCATCGTGCCGGAGATCGAGACGCCCGGCCACGCCTTGGCGTCGATCGTGGCCTATCCCCAGCTGGGCTCGGCCGCGCCGGACGCTCGTCATATGGGCGACTGGGGCGTCTTTCCCTGGATCTACAATATCGACGAGTCCACCTTCGCCTTCCTCGACGACGTCCTGAACGAGGTGATGGACATCTTCCCCTCGACCTTCATCCATGTCGGCGGCGACGAGGCGGTCAAGGATCAGTGGAAGGCCAATCTGAAGATCCAGGCCCGCATGAAAGCGTTGGGCGTCGCCGACGAGCACGCGCTGCAAAGCTGGTTCATCCAGCGCGTGGGCCGGTCGCTGGAGAAGCGCGGCCGCCGCCTGGTGGGCTGGGACGAGATCCTGGAAGGCGGTCTGGCGCCGAACGCGACCGTGATGTCCTGGCGGGGCGTCGATGGCGCCATCGCCGCGGCCAAGCAGGGCCATGACACGGTGCTGTCCCCGCACCCGACCCTCTATCTCGACAATCGCCAGAGCGTCTCGCCCGACGAGCCGACCGGCCGGGGCAAGGTGATCAGCCTGAAGGACGTCTACGCCTTCGATCCGGCGCCGGCCCAGCTGACCCCGGACGAGCGCAAGCACATCCTGGGCGTCCAGGCCAACGCCTGGACCGAGCACATGCAGACCGACAAGGTCTTGGAAGAAATGGTCTTCCCGCGCGCCATCGCCCTGGCCGAGCGCGGCTGGACGCCCGACGCAGGCGCCAGTTGGGACGACTTCGCCCAACGCCTGCCCGCCGAGATGGCGCGGCTGAAGATCCTTGGCGTCAGCGCGGACACCGTGCCGTTCGAGCCGCTGACGGCGCTGAGCCAAGCCGAAGGCGGCGCGGTCCAACTGGCCCTGGCCAATCCGCTGGGCGTCGGCGAGGTCCGCTACACGACCGACGGCAAGGCGCCGACGGCGGCCTCGGCGGTCTACGCCGCGCCCATCGCTCCGCCAGAAGGCGCGGTGGTTAAGGCTCGCACCTTCGTTGTGGGCAAGCCGCTGGGCCGCGAGCGGACGGTGACCGTCGATCCGATCGCGCTACAGACCCGGGTCAGCGGCCAGCTGAAAAGCTGCACCGACAAGGTGCCGATCAAGATGATCGACGACGCCCCGCGCGCCTTCGACAAGCGCGCCCGCTTCCAGGTCGACATCCTCAATCCCTGCTGGATCTGGGAAGGCGCCAGCCTGGACAAGGGCGCGCTGATCACCGCCCGCGTCGGCCAGATCCCGTTCAACTTCCAGGTCGGCCAGGATCGCGATCGGATCCCTCTCCGGGCGCCCGCGACCCCCGAGGGCGAGCTGGAAATCCGCGCCGGCTGCGCGGGCGAACGTCTGGCCGCCATTCCGCTGGGCAAGGCCGCTCGCGACCCCGGCCTCTCGACCATCACCGGCCGCCTGCCGGCGCGTCCCGGCAAGACCGATCTTTGCCTGACCTTCACCGCCAAGAGCGTCGATCCCTTCTGGGTCATCGACCGCGTGACCGTGAAGCCGTCTGAAGCGTCCCAGAACTAGAAGAGCGCCGCCCGTGTCCAACCTTGTTCTTTCCGCGCCGTTGAAGGGCTGGATCGCGCCGCTCGACGAGACGCCCGACGCGGTGTTCGCCGAGCGCATGTTGGGCGACGGCCTGGCGATCGATCCGCTGGACTCGACCCTGCACGCCCCGTGCGACGCGACGGTGGTCACGGTGCATCGCGCCGGCCACGCCGTGACCTTGCGCGCCGCCAACGGGGCCGAGATCCTGATGCATGTGGGCCTGGAGACGGTGGCCCTGAACGGCGAGGGCTTCACCGTCTTCGTCAAGGAAGGCCAGGCCGTGAAGGCCGGCGACAAGCTGCTGGCCTTCGATCTTGACCTTCTGGCCCAGAAGGCGCGCAGTCTGATCACGCCGGTGGTGGTGACCAATCTCGACGCTTTCACCATCGTGCGCCGCGACCAGGATCGCGAGATCGGCGTCGGCGACTTCCTGATGGAGCTGGCGCCGCTTGGCGAGACGGCCGCGTCCAGCGTGGTCGAGGCCGACGAGGTCTCGCGCGAGGTGATCGTTCCCCTGGTCCACGGCATTCATGCGCGTCCCGCCGCCCGCATCGCCGAGACGGCCCGCGACTTCACGGCCGAGGTCGCGCTGGCCGCCGTCAACCGCCGAGCCAGCGCCAAGAGCCCGGTCGCCGTCATGTCCCTCGCCATCCGCCACGGCGACACCGTCCAGGTCGTGGCCTCGGGCCCGGACGCCGGGGCCGCGGTCCAGGCCGTCGCCGCGCTGATCGAAGGCGGCATGGGCGAGGGCGGTCCGGTTCCGGCCAAGACCTCGGCCGGCGCGGTCTCCGAACCGGTCGGCCCGGTCGAACCGCCCCGCGACGGCGTGCTGAAGGGCGTGATGGCCGCGCCGGGCCTGGCCATCGGCAAGGCCGTGCGCCTGGCCGCCGCCGACATCGTCGTGCGCGAGCCAGGCGAAGGCGTCGCCGAGGAGGAAGCGGCCCTGGCCGCCGCCCTCGCCAAGGTGCGGGCCCGCATCGAGAAGGCCGCCGCCCAGGACGACGGGCGCGGCGGCGACAAGGCGCGCAAGGCCATCCTCGGCGCGCACCTGGCCTTTCTGGAGGATCCCGAACTGGCCGCCGTGGCCCGTCGCCTGATCGGTCAGGGCAAGAGCGCCGGCCACGCCTGGCGCAAGGCCGTGGGCGGCTATGTCGAGGCCCTGCGCGGCCTGGGCGACCGCCGTCTGGCCGAGCGCGTCGACGACCTCATCGATCTGGAGCGCCAGGTGCTGCGCGCCCTCAGCGGCGAGGAGGACGAGGGCGCGGTGTTGCCGCCCGGCGCGATCCTGCTGGCCGACGAACTTTTGCCCTCGCAGCTGATGGGGGTGGATCCCGGCGCCGTGGCCGGCTTCGCCACCGCGCGCGGCGGCCCGACCTCGCACGTCGCCATCCTGGCCGCCGCCATGGGCGTTCCGGCCCTGGTCGCGGTGGGCGGAGCCGTGCTGGGCGTCGAGGACGGCGCGACCCTGATCCTCGACGCCGATGGCGGGACCTTGCGCGTGGCGCCGGACGCGCCGGCGCTCGAAGCCGCCCAGACCACGCTCGCCCAGAGGCAGCAGCGCAAGGCCGCCGCCAAGGCCGCCGCGCACCAGTCCTGCGTGACCAAGGACGGCGTTCGCATCGAGGTGTTCGCCAACACCGGCTCGGTCAAGGACGCCGAGGCCGCCGTGGCCAACGGAGCCGAGGGCTCGGGCCTGTTGCGCACCGAGTTTCTGTTCCTCGATCGCGAGACCCCGCCGGACGAGGACGAGCAGGCCCGCCAGTACCAGGCCGTCGCCTCGGCCCTGGACGGCAGGCCGCTGATCATCCGCACGCTGGACGTCGGCGGCGACAAGGCCGCGCCGTACCTGCCGATCCCGGCCGAGGAGAACCCGGCCCTGGGCCTGCGCGGCGTTCGCGTCAGCCTGTGGCGGCCGCATCTCCTGAAGACGCAGCTTCGCGCCATCCTGCGCGTCGCCCCCCTGGGCCAGTGCCGGATCATGGTTCCGATGGTCGCCAGCCTGGACGAGCTGCGCGCCGTCCGCGCCGTGCTTGACGAAGCCAAGCGCGAGCTGGGCGTGGTCGAGACGATCGAGCTGGGCGTGATGATCGAGACTCCGGCCGCCGCCGTCACCGCCGACCTGATCGCCGCCGAGGCCGATTTCCTGTCGGTCGGCACCAACGACCTGACCCAGTACGTGCTGGCCATGGACCGAGGCAATCCCGAGCTGGCGGCGCGGATCGACGCGCTGCATCCGGCGGTGTTGCGGATGATCGACCAGACCTGCAAGGGCGCGGCTCGGCATCGTCGCTGGGTCGGCGTCTGCGGCGGTTTGGCCTCCGACGTCGTCGCCACGCCGATCCTGCTGGGCCTGGGCGTCACCGAGCTTTCGACCACGGCGTCGATCGCGCCGGAGGTGAAGGCCCGCGTCCGCGACCTCTCGCTTGACGCGTGCCGCGACCTGGCGCGACGGGCGCTTGACCAGACCACGCCCGAGGCCGTCCGCGACCTCGCCAAGGCCCTGTAGAGGCCGGGATCCGCATCATGAAGATGAAGTCTCCGCTCGAGATCCTCCAGCCGCTGGGCCGGGCCCTGATGCTGCCGATCGCGGTGCTGCCCATGGCGGCGCTGCTGTTGCGCATCGGCCAGACCGATCTTCTGGGCGCGCCGGGCCTGGCCGCCGCCACGCACGGCCTGTCGCTGACCGTCGCCAACACGTTCGGCGCGGCCGGCGGCGCGATCTTCGGAAGCCTGGGTCTGATCTTCGCCATCGGCGTGGCCGTCGGCCTGGCGCGCGAGAACCATGGCGCGGCGGGCCTCGCCGGCGTCGTCTGCTATGTCATCGCCACAAAGGGCGTCGACGCCCTGATGGTCGTTCCGCCCGAGGCTACCGCCAAGGTCGTCGCCAGCGCCAAGGACCTGGCGGCCGCCGCCTGGAAGGCCAAGGAGATCGGCAAGCTTTCCATCCCGGTCGGCATTCTGTCGGGCGTGGTCAGCGGCTGGCTCTATAATCGCTACAGCAACGTCAAGCTGCCTGAATATCTCGCCTTCTTTGGCGGACGACGCTTCGTGCCGATCGTGGCCGGTCTGGCCGGGGTGCTGCTGGCCCTGGTGTTCGGCTTCAGCTGGCGATCGCTGGAAGCCGGCGTCGATGGCCTCAGCGGACTGGTCACGGCCTCGGGCGACCTTGGCCTGTTCGTCTATGGCCTGATGAACCGCCTGCTGATCGTCACGGGCCTGCATCACATCCTCAACAACGTGGTCTGGTTCATCCTGGGCGATTTCAACGGCGTGACCGGCGATCTCAATCGCTTCGCGGCCGGCGACAAAACCGCCGGCGCGTTCATGAGCGGCTTCTTCCCGGTGATGATGTTCGGCCTGCCCGCCGCGTGCCTGGCCATGCTGCACACCGCCCGGCCCGAACGCCGCACGGCCGTGGCGGGCATGTTGGCGTCGCTGGCCCTGACCTCGTTCCTGACCGGCGTGACCGAGCCGATCGAATTCACCTTCATGTTCCTGGCCCCGGCGCTCTACGCGATCCACGCGGTGCTGACGGGCCTGGCCATGGCGCTGATGGACATGCTGGGCGTGAAGCTGGGCTTTGGCTTCTCGGCGGGGCTGTTCGACTATGTGCTGAACTTCAGCAAGGCCACCCGGCCGTTGCTGCTGATCCCGGTGGGTCTGGTCTATGGCGCGATCTATTATGGCGTCTTCCGCTTCGCCATTCAGCGCTTCGACCTCAAGACCCCTGGCCGCGAGGACGAGGAGGTCGTCCCGGTCGAAACCGTCGTCACAGGCGGCGGACGCGGGGCCGACTTCCTGGCCGCCCTGGGCGGCGCGGCCAACCTGAGTAGCGTCGACGCTTGCACGACGCGGCTGCGCCTCATCGTCGTCGACCAGGGCGCGGCGAGCGAAGGGGCTCTGAAGGCCCTGGGCGCGCGGGGCGTCGTCCGGCCGTCCGACAAGGCGTTGCAGGTCGTGCTGGGGCCGATCGCCGACACCGTGGCCGGCGAGATCCGCGCGGCGATGGGGGCGGCGCCCGTCCCGGCGATCACGTCCGCTCCGGTCAAGGCCGCGCCGTCGGCGACGCCCTCGGCCGAGGACGATCGCGAGGCCGAGGCGCTGCTGGACGCCCTGGGCGGGGCGGCGAACCTCGAGAGCGTCGGCGCCTGCTCGAGCCGTCTGCGCCTGGTGGTGGCCGACCGGGGCGCCGTTAGCGAGCCGGCCCTCGAGGCCCTGGGCGTGCGCGGCGTCGTCCGGATCGGCGACAAGGTGGTCCACGTGGTTCTAGGGCCGAAGGCCGAGCGGATCGGCGCGGCGGTTCGCCGCCGGCTTCCAGCCTGACCGCCGACGCGTCGCTGAAGGGGAAGGTCTCGTGAACAAGCCGATCGACGACATTCTGATCGTGGGCGGCGGCACGGCCGGCTGGCTGACCGCCGCCTATCTGGCCCGGCGGCTGGGCAGTCTTCGGCCGGATGGGGTGCGGATCACCCTGATCGAGTCCAGCGAGATCGGCATCATCGGGGTGGGCGAGGGCACGTTCCCGACCATCCAGAACACCTTGCGCACGATCGGGATCGACGAGGCCCAGTTCATGCGCGGGGCCGGGGCGACCTTCAAGCAGGGCATTCGTTTCGTCGACTGGAAGACCGCGCCGAAGGACGGCGTCCATAGCCACTACTACCATCCGTTCGCCAGTCCGCGGCTGCTGAACGGGGGCCTGGATCTGGCGCCCTACTGGCTGTTGGGCGCGGCGGGCGACATTCCCTTTTCCGACGCCGTCACCCTGCAGGACAAGGTCTGCGACGCCGGCCGCGCGCCCAAGCGGCTGGACGATCCGCAGTACGGTGGGCCGATGGCCTATGCCTACCATTTCGACGCCGGAAAACTGGCGAACCTGCTGCGCGACGTCGGCAAGCTGACCGGCGTCAAGCACCTGCTGGGTAATGTGACCGCCGTGAACAAGGCTAAGGACGGCGCCATCGCCTCGATCGCGACGGCCGAGCACGGCGAGCTGACCGCCGACCTCTATATCGACTGCACGGGCTTCGCCGGGGCGTTGATCGGCAAGGCCATGGGCGGCGAATGGATCGACAAGAGCGACACTCTGTTCGTCGACCGGGCTCTCGCCATGCAGGTTCCCTATGACCGGCCCGACGCGCCCGTGGCGACCACGACGATCTCCACCGCTCACGAGGCGGGCTGGACTTGGGACATCGGCCTGCCGGAGCGACGCGGCACGGGCTATGTCTTCTCAAGCCGCCACACCAGCGAGGATCGCGCGGAGGAGATTCTACGCGGCTATGTCGGCAAGGCGGGGGATGGCCTGACGCCGCGCCTGCTGAAGCTGAAGGTGGGCCACCGCGCCCGGCACTGGATCAAGAACTGCGTGGCCGTGGGTCTGTCGGGCGGCTTTCTGGAGCCTCTGGAATCGACCGGCATCGTGCTGATCGAGGCCGCCGCCTACATGCTGGCCCGCAACCTGCCGCGTCATGGCGGTTTCGAGGCCGCCGCCCGGCAGTTCAACCAGGCCATGAACGATCGCTACCTGCGGGCCATCGACTTCATCAAGCTGCACTACTGCATCAGCCAGCGGGCCGACAACGCGTTCTGGACGGACAACCGCGACCCCGCCTCGATCCCCGAAACCCTGCGGGATCATCTGGAGATGTGGAAGCACCGGCCGCCCAACATGTTCGACTTCCCGAACCTGCACGAGAGCTTCAAGTACTTCAATTACCAGTACATTCTCTATGGAATGGGCTATCCGACCCAGGTCGATCCGGCCGCGCACGACCATGTCGCCCTGGCCCGCGCCGACTTCGCCCGCGTTCAGGAGGCGGGCAAGCGCGCCGCCGCCGGCCTGCCCGATCATCGGCTGCTGCTGAACGCGGTCCACGGCCGAGGCTTCTCAAGCCCGGCGCCGGCCCCGGGCCTGGCCGAGGTCGGCGAGACCGTGCAACGGTGAGCGAGCTCGTCTTCGAGCCGCGCACCGATCCTCGCGCCGAGCGCCTGGAGGTCGGCTCCGCCCGGACCCCGATCCTGATCCTGGACGGATTGCTGAGCGGCGGCCAGGCGCTCGTCGATCACGCCGCCGAGACCGCCGTCCTGGCGCCGGTCAAGCCGGCGGCCAACTTCTATCCCGGCGTGCGCGCCCCGGCGCCGGCCGCCTATGTCCAGGCCTTGGTGCGGACCTTGCGGCCCTACCTGGCCGAGACGTTCGGGGTCCCGCCCGGGGGGCGTGCCGGGGTCAGCTGCGCGCTGTCGATGGCCACCTTGCCGGCCGACCAGGCCAGCCCCGCCCAGCGCCTGCCGCACATCGACACGCCGGAACCGAACCAGCTGGCGATCCTGCATTATCTATGCGGGCCCGATCACGGCGGCACGGCCTTCTATCGCCATCGCGAGACTGGTCTGGACGTTGTCGACCCCGAACGGTCCCAGGCCTTCTTCACGACCTTGCGCCGCCAGATCGACGCTGGGCCCATCCCGCCGGGCTATATTCGCGACTCCGGAACGCTGTTCGAAAAGATCGGCGCGGTGGAGGCGGCCTTCGACCGGATCGTGGTCTATCCCAGCCGCCTGTTGCACGCGGGCATCCTGCCCGACGCGCCCGTCTCGCTCGACCCGCGCGAGGGGCGGCTGACCGTGAACACCTTCTATCGCTACGAAACCGCCTGAACGCGCGGATCAGGTCAGGCTGAAGCTGCGAAGCGTCTCGCCCGGGAAGACCCGATCGATATTGGCCTGGGTCAGGCCGAAGCGCCGGGAGACCAGGTCCGCGCAGATGCTCCGATAGCTGGAGAGCACGCGTAGGTCGCGCCGGTCGTTCAGCGTATCGGCCGCCAGCCTGACCTGATCGCCCGCCATCCGGCCGCCTCGGACCGAACCGCCCAGCACCCAATAGACGCTGCCGTGACCGTGGTCGGTGCCCTTGTCGCCGTTCTCCTTGAAGGTCCGGCCAAACTCCGACAGCACGACGACGGTGGTCTTGGACCACACATCCGGCCCCATTTCGTCGGCGAGGCCCGCCAGGCCCCGGCCAAGCTGGCCGATCCGGTCGGCCAGGACGCCCGTCGCGCCGCCCTGGTTGACGTGGGTGTCCCAGCCGCCGACATCCATGAAGGCCAGGTTGTAGTCGGTCTTCATCAGGCGGGCGACGCGGCGGGCGGCCAGTTCGAAGCCGCTGGGCGAGACCGCGTTTCGGTTGGCGGCGATCATCTCGCCGGCGAGCGCCGAGTAGGCCTTGTCCCGAACGGCGAAGCCCTCGTCCACGGCCGCCTGCAGGGCCTGGCCCTTGTACATCTGCTCGATCAGCCGGGCCTGGCGGTCATCGACGCCGGGCTTGTTGACGCTGGCCACCGAGATGTTCGGCACGGCGGTCTGGCCGTGGAAGGTCAGGGGCGGCTGCGAGGTGAAAGCGATCGGACGCGATCCGGAGAGCTGACCGGCCAGGCGCGCCATGAAGCCGGAGCGGTAGTCGCGCGGGCCGGCGACCAGCTGGCCCAGCTCGATCGTGTCCTGGGTCTCGAAGTGGCTGCGAGTCATGTCGTCCGTGCCGGCGAACGGCACGAAGGCGATCTGCTTCTTTTGCCACAGCGGATAGATGCTGTCCTTCAGCGCCGGATGCAGGCTCCAGTCGTTGTCGAGCGGCAGGGCCGCGTTCGGATTGGCCGGATCGGGCCGGGCGATCGCGATGGTCGGGCGGCTCTGGTAGTAGAAGTCGCTGTAGGTCGGGATCACCACGTTGACGGCGTCATAGCCGCCCCGCAGGAAGATCACGAGGAAGCGCTGATCGGTCGCTGGGGCGCTCCAGGCCTGGCCTGTGACGGCGGCGGCCGAGAGGCCAAGAGTAGCGGTCAGGAAATCACGTCGACGCATGGCGGCGGCCTCATCGATGCAGGAACTCGGGGGAAGACAGGAAGAAGGTGTTCCACTCGGCCGGCGACTTGGCCTGGGCCAGGGCGGTCTGGGTCTGTGGACTGAGGTGGTCTTTCGTCCGCGCGTAGTAGAGCGCGTTCTGCAACTGCGGGAAGGCCGGCTGGTCCTCGCCGCCGTCGGGCTTGAACAGGCCCGATGAACCGGAGCCGATCTGCCGGGCCAGCTCGAAGATCGCCGTCAGCTGGCCAGGACCGGACCAGGCCGTGTCCTCCAGCGGATAGCCGTCGGGCGTCTCGCGGCCGTAGAGGCTCTGGCCCAGCCGGTCGATCCAGCCGCGCATCGGGCCGGTATTGGCGATCGGGCGGCCGTCATAAGCCAGGCGGACCGCCGAAACGACATAGTGGACCGGGTCCTTGACCTTCCTGCCGAGCGAGGCCCTGAAGGCGTCGGAATGGAAGAGCGTGTTGAGCGTCTCGGCGATGTCGCCGTCGCTGCGCAGGAAGGTGGCGCTCATCTTGTCGACCAGCGCGGGCGGCGCGTCGCCGATGAAATAGAGGGCCAGCTTGGTCGAGATGTGCTTGGCCGTGGCCGGCTGGCGAGCCAGGGCGTCCAGGGTGGACTCGAATTCGGAGAGGCCGGTTCCGGAGATCTTGCGCCCCAGAACAACCTTCTCGCCGAAGTCGTGGCGGGCCGGGTTGAACTCCATCAGGCCGCGCCGGACATAGAACCCCTGCTGCTGGGGTTTCAGCTTGGGCGGGTCGGGATTGAGGCTGACGCCGACGCCGGTCAGCACCCGCGCCATCTGCTCGACGTCCTGCTGGCTGTAGCCCGAGCCGACGCCCATCGTGTGCAGCTCGAGGATCTCGCGGGCGTAGTTTTCGTTGATGTGCCCGACCGCGTTCTGGTCGTTGTCCAGATAGCGCAGCATGGCCGGATGCAGGTCTGCGGCTTTCAGCAGGTCCTTGAACTTGCCCAGCGCGTGGGGGCGGATGGCCTGGTCTTCGTAGTCGCCGACCATGGCGCGGATGTCGCGCTTGTCGGCCTGGACGTTGAAGTGGTTGAACCAGAACCAGGTCATCTGCTCCTGCAGCTGGTTCGGGGAATAGAGATCGCGCAGCAGCGACCGCGACGCCGCCTGCTGGCGCAGGTCGTACATCGCCTTCTGATAGGCCGACTGCGCGGCCTGGCGTTCGGCCGGGTCCTGCAGCTTGCCGGCCGCCTTGCCCTGAGCGTCCATGTCGACGACCAGCTTGGCCACCGGCGTCGTCGAGATCCGCAGGGCGTCGATCTGCGCCTGCACGGGCGCGGGCAGGGCGGCCTGGGCGGACGGATGCAGTTGCTGCTTGAGCCAGCGCTCCGGCCCCAGGCGCTCGGCCTCGGCCACGCTTTGCGAGGTGTCGCCCCAGGTGACGCGGTCCACGAGCGGGGCGACGTCCGGCGTCGAGGCGGCGAATGCTCCTCCCGGCGCGCTCCCGGCGATCAGCGCGGCTGCCAGAACCAGTTGCGTTTGGCGTGCGACCATGGCGGGCTCCACTCTCGTTCTCCGCGATGACAGCCTTGGTCCAACGCGTGGCGATACCAAGGCCGGCGGCCGCGGCTACGAGATATAGAACGGGGGGGGCGATGTGATTCCGTCGCTGGGCGGTCGCGACGGCGGCGCGGGCGGCGAAGTCAATCCTTACGCTTGGAGGCTTAAATTGGCTTTGAGCGCTGACGGCGGGCCTGCAAGCCGCTAATACCTATCGAAAGAATGTTCGTCGTGTTCCGCTAAATCGGAGTAGCGACCGATCGGGCGGCTAGAGTGGGGTGTCTATTTCTAATGGCTGAAGAGCCCAAACGTCGGCGGTTGCGTCAAAAAAGAAGCTCCACGCGAGCAAAGCTGCGTCAGCAGGCTAAGATTCAGAAAATCATTTGGATTTCTATTTCGGCTGCCTTAGGGTTTGCCATCATTGCAATATTTATTCGATATGCCATGCTGTCCGCTGATTAGCGTTTATGCATATTTCTATCATATCATAAATTTAAAGAATAATTTTAGATCTATATCTATATTCATAAATATTAGTTGATGTGTTGTAATTCATTTCTCTGGGTTTTTGGGGGGGCGTTGGGCGAAGCTGATCTGATGCAAGAGCCCGATGTAAGGTCCATGCCGTCTAAGGCTTTGAAAATACTGGTCGTGGGCCTTAACTACGCCCCCGATTTCATTGGCATACCGAAATATACGACGGAGTTGTGTGAGGAGCTTGCGCGACGCGGGCATGAGTTAAACGTCGTGACAGCGCCGCCTTACTATCCTTCTTGGGCCATTCCGGCGGCCTATCGCGGTCTGTGGCGGTCGGAAAGGCTGAATGGTGTTCAGCTGACCCGGGCGCCATTGTACGTGCCGAAGAAGCCCAATGGCTTGACGAGGCTGCTGCATCATCTGTCTTTCGCGGTGACATCGCTTCCGTCCGCGGTTCTGAATGCCATGACGAAGCGCCCGGACATTGTTCTCGCCGTGGCGCCGTCTCTTATGTCGGCGCCGGCGGCTCTGCTTGCCGCGAAGTTGTCCGGCGCTCGATCATGGCTGCACATCCAGGACTTCGAAGTCGACGCGGCGTTCGAATTAGGAATGCTGAGAGGAGATACCGCGCGACGTTGGGCGGAGCGGCTTGAACGATCCTTGTTGGCCGGATTCGATCGCATCTCGACGATTTCCGAAAGCATGCGGCGCCTCCTTATTCGCAAGGGGATAAGCGAGGATGTGGCGCTGGAAGTCCGCAATTGGGTGGATGTCGACGCCGTCACGGCTTGGCCGAGTAGCAACACATCCTACCGCGCGGCGCTTGGGATCCCGATCGATCACATCGTCGCGCTCTATTCGGGAAACATGGCCGGCAAGCAGGGCCTGGAAGTCCTGGCCGAGGTGGCCGCGTTGCTCGAGGCGCGGTCAACCAAGGTCACGCTGCTGCTATGCGGCCAGGGGCCGCTGAAGGGCGTGCTGGAGGCGGCATGCGCGGAACGCGGCAATGTCCGCTTTCTGGATCTGCAGCCGACCGAGATGTTTTCGGAGCTTCTCGCGACGGCGGATATCCATCTGTTGCCGCAGCGCGCGGAGGCCGCTGATCTGGTCCTGCCGTCCAAGCTGACAGGCATGTTGGCGTCCGGTCGCCCCGTCGTCGCGATGGCTGGCGCGGGGACGGGCCTCGCGATCGAGGTCGAGGGCTGCGGCTTAGCCGTCGCGCCGGGCGACGCGATCGCGATGACCGATGCGATTCTGCGTCTGGCGACCGAAGAGACCCTTCGCCGCGACTTCGCCGTCGCCGCGAGAGCGCGCGCCGAGCAGCGCTGGCGGCGGTCGTCGGTGATCGATGGCCTGGAGGCCGAGCTTTTCAAATTGAGCCATCTCGCGCGCGGCGCGGTCTCCCCCTCACCCGCGCCTCGGGCGGGATAGATCAGGTAAGACGCGACCCGTCCGTCCCGATCCTTGAGGTCAAGGCGCTTAGCGCGGCCAGGCTCTCGCGTCGGTGCTTCTCGAACCACGATCGCGCCGCCGACCGTGTCGCCGTTCTGAGCTCGCCATCGGCGCTGAACGCCGTCAGCCACGCAAGAGCGCCCTGCTGAAACGTCTCTTTCGGCCATATGGCGCCCGGCGCGCCGCCGTGGTCGCAGCCGATGCAGCCAATATCGGTTGAAAGCACCGCCGCGCCCTGCGCCAGGGCCTCGAGCAGAACCAGTGGCTGAGCTTCGTTCGCGTATTCGGTGGGGAACACGAAGGCGTCGATCGAGCGGTAGAAGTCCAGCTTCTTCTCTCCGTAGACGGGGCCGAGCCAGACGAAATCCTTCGGGTAATCGCGGGCGGCCGCCTCCATGGCCCGAGCCACCGCTGGGTCGTGACATGGCCCGGCCATTTTCGCCGCCACCGAGACGCCGTCCTGACGAAGCGTCCTGAAGAGATCGATAAATCTCAGCGCGCCCTTTTCCTGGGACAGGTTGGAGAGGTGGCCGATGATCAGGTCGCCGGCGTCACGCGGCGCGAGGGAATGCTCGTCGACCATGAAGCCGTTCGGCAGCACGAACGCGGCGGCCTTCGCGGTCTCCCAGGCTGTTCCATAGCGGGCGGCGAAGCGCTTGCCCATCTCCTCGCAGAGGAAGATGTGGACGGCGCCGCGAGGGGCTGATCGGATCAGCCGCTCCATCGCTGGAGAATGGCGGTCTATATAGGAGAAGTTATGGTGATGAAAATAGACGCCATATCCCGCCCATCGAGCGCATAGCGTAATCAAGATATTGATGTAGAGGCCGCTGTTGCTGTCTGTCGGTAGGTAAAGAATGGATGCGCCGCTCTGTCTCCAGGTGAAGATTTTCAGGCAGGCGGAAAGAGATCTTGCGGTGCGGACGAGCATTTTCGCCGCGGTGGAGGTTCGGACGGGTGGACCGATATTGGCGGCGCCGCGCAGGAGGCCTTGGTCGCGGAAGAGCTCGACCATCCGCTGGCTCACCAGCGAGAGGCCGGTCACCGGAGGCGGCAGCTGCGCGACCGCGACGATCTGGGGGCTGTCTTTCACGGTGAGATCAGGTCGCGAAGCGCGCGAAGCCGATCCGCGCCAGCACGCGCTTGATCCGGTGATTGCGCAGCGCGTGGGTTCCCCTCAGGGCGCGGCGGAACGCGGCTTCGGCCTCCGGATCGACGACGACCTGGTCTGGCAGCCTCGGGGGCTCGGAGCCTTCCCACAGAAAGGGCGCGGGCGCGGTGACGAAGCGTTTCAGCGGCCCGAGACTGTTGTGGGTCGCCGTGCCGTCGAAGCCGATGTTGCGCACCAACGAGCGGGGCGGCATCAGCGTCAGTCCGTTGTTGCGGAAGACGCTCCACGACCAGCGGATTCCCCAGCTGTCCAGCTTCCCGCTCATCTGCTTTTCCAGCATGTCCGGGAACGGATAAACTCCATCGGAGTCGAAAGCGCGGCGCACGGACGGGTCATCCCGCACCGCCCGCCAGCCCGAGGCGGACGCATCGAATTTCGCCCAGGCCCGCGCCCAGGTCGCCCATCCCCACGTCGTCGCGAAATGCTGAAAGCTGCCGGTCTCGCGCCGCGCCAGAAACGGCGAGCGATATTGGTAGGCGCTGATCTGCATGACGTCCTCGGCGGCCTCGTAGGCGTCGAGGCCGCGATTCAGCCAGGCGAGGGCCGCGGGCTGCAGGATCAGGTCGTCCTCGATGACGATCACGCGGCCCGCGCGTTGCGTGATCTCGGTCACGGCCTCGATGATCGAATTGGCGAGCCCGACATTGTTGGGGCGCTCGACGATCGTCATGTTCGGGGTCTTGCGGGCGCGCAGCAGCCGCCGAACCTCCGCCACGTCGTCGCTGTCGGAGGGCCCCCGTGGGCCGTCCGAGTAGGCGATGACGTCCGAGGCCGAGAACTCCGGGCAGCGTTGCAGAGCTTCCAGCGTCGCCGCGAGATGGCGCGGGCGACGAAAGGAGAAGATAGCGATCGGAGCTAAACCGCCCATTTTTCTTCCTTGCCCTTGAGCGGCCGAGATGCGCGAAGCAAGATATTCTTAGGGCGGAATAGAGAGGGTGTAAATCCCTAAGCATATTTTCACTGATAGATAACGCTTTGATTGTAATTCATGGTTATAAAAATTAAACTATGGAGAAGTTGGAAATGAAGTAAACGGTAAAAATTCACGAATGACGCGTTATTATTTTGAATAATAGTTTGGAACATTTCTGTTAATATGATTGATGTGCCGGGGTAAGCCAATCATGAAATATAATTTTGAATGAAGTTTTCATAGCGTTATTTTTAAGCGACGGGCTGGTGAATTTTTCCTGGCCCATGTTGAGTGCTTGTTTTGAAGTGCCCGTCGCGCTAGCAGGAAACGGTGACGGCGATCTTGCCTGTTACAGATGGTTTTGCGTGGGGCATGACGCGGCTTTTGATCGTCGTCGATGGTGAGGACGGGCACCGTCGCGAATTTATCGCTCTATTTCAGCAAATGGCCGCCAAAGGCGGGGCCGAGGTCGAGACAAGGCGTCTTCGTTTCTCTGACGTATTGAGTTCGAAGGCCATCTTTTCGCCAATGCTCGAAGAGCACACGCTGGGGTTTCTTCTCGTGGGCGTCCTGCGCGCTCTACTGGGAAAGCGCAGTTGCGCGCTGCTTTTTCGCCCTGGGGAAGTCGTGCGCTCCAGCGCGCCCAAGCATGTGCTCAAGCGCATTTTGCTGAGGGCGATAAGGGGCCTGCCGCTTATCACGATCATCACCATCATGCCGTTCGAACTTGATCCGGCCTTCTCCACGATCGCGGACGACTGGATCCATGATCCGCAGCTCTGGGATCTTGCGCCGGGCTCGGATGACGCGGCCACCGAGCTCGCGGACGACATCCGCGCGGCCTCTGGAGGGCGGCCGGTCATGGTCGCTCTGGGCGCGCAGAGCCGAGACAAGGGCTTCGATTTTCTGTCGGATGTCTGGGACAGATATCCCGCCGCCAGAGAGCGGTGGCTCTTTGTCGCGGCCGGAAAAATCTCTGGCGCGTCGAGGGAAAAAGCGCGCCGGTTCGCCGAGCAAGGCGGGGTTCTGATCGACCGCTTCGTGAGCGACGCCGAGCTGAAGGATCTCTATAACGAGGCCTCGATGGTCTGGGGGTGTTATGCTCCGGAATATGACCAAGCCTCGGGCATTTTTGGGCGCGCGGTGCAGCTGGGCAAGCCGGTGATGGTGCGCGACGGCGCTTACGTTCAACGGTTGGCGCAAATCCTCGACCATCCGACCTTGGCGGCGCCGTGGGACGACACCGAGGCCGTGGCGAGGCTGCTCTCCACGCCCCCCCCGGCGGTGGAAGCTCCATCGGCCAAGGTGAGGGCCATGCGGCGGCGAAGCGCCGAGGTGCTATCCCGCGCGCTTGGCGTGCCCATGGCGGAGAGCACGCTGTGACCACCGGAGGTTTGAAGCGCAACGCGGTTTGGAACCTATTGGAGGTTCTGCTTTCAAGTCTTGTCCTGTTCGTTTTGTACCGCTTGATCCTCAAGCACCTCGGCGTCGCTTCACTCGGCGTCTGGTCGCTGGTGCTGGCGACCACGTCTCTGGCGCGGGTGGCCGACCTGGGCGCGTCCGGCGGCTTGGGACGGTATGTCGCGGTCTCGCAGGCCCGAGGGCAGGGCGGGGAAGAGGCGCTCGTCTATGTGGAGACGGCGCTCCTGACCAATACGGCCTTCTATCTGGTTTTGGGGTCCGTGCTGTATTGGCCCGCGTGGTGGGGGCTTGGCCTCAGCATACACGGTCCAGCGCTGGAGCAGGCCCGGTCGCTGCTGCCCTTCGCCATCGGATCGTTCGTGCTGCAGAATATCGCCAACGTGTTGACCGGCGCGCTGGTCGGCTTCCATCGATCCTACCAGAAGAGCATGTTGATGCTCGTGACCTTGATGGCGCAAGCGGGTGTCGCCGTGGCCTCCGTCAAGACCCTGGGTCTGCGGGGCGTGGCCCTGGCGCAGATCGTCCAGTACCTGCTTCTGACCGGCGCGGGATGGTTTCTCGTCGCGCGCGCGGCGGGCAAGACGGGCTTCGTGCTGCCATGGCGCGTCCGTATGGCGCCCCTCCGGGAACTGATGGGCTTTGGGCTACGCTTGCAGGCGCTGAATATCGCCAGCTTCCTGTTCGAACCTTTCACCAAGTTCGCCTTCTCGTCGCTGGGCGGGTTGAGCGCGCTTGGCATGTACGAACTCGCCTCGAGAGGCATTTTGCAGGTGCGCCAGCTCGTTGTCGCGCCCGGCCAGAATCTGCCGCCGCTTTTCGCGGCGGCGTATGAGCGCGACGCCGCCGAGATGCGGAGAATATACGAGAGCGCTCTAACGGTGATGGCGGCGGCTTCCGGCATTTCAATGCTCGGGATGGCGGTTGGCTCTCCGCTGATCAGCCTGGTCTGGCTGCATCATGTGGATTCTCTGTTTATCGTGTTCTCCTGCATTCTGGCGACAGGCTGGTTCTTCAACACCGTGTCGGCGCCGGGATACTTTCTTGGCATAGGGACGGGGCGGCTCAGGTGGAATATTGTGGGGGGGCTGATCAGCACTCTCGGCAGTCCCGCGCTCGCGTTGCTACTTGCAAAGCCGTTGGCGGGTGTGGGCGTCGCAACGGCAGCGATGACCGCCACCGGCTGTGGGGCCGTTTTCACGTGGCTGATGAACTGCCGCTCGCTCGGGGTGCCAGTTATGCCATCACATTATGCATGGACACGCCTTTTGACGCGTATTGCGGGCGCGGGGACCAGCAATTCTTAATACGGACGGAAACCTGAGCCGCGACGTGATGCGGTGACGTTAGCCGCATCACGTCGATCGAAGCCCTAAGTGCTAACCTGTTGTGGCCTTTCCCGAAGCCGCGTCTCGGCCAGCGAGAGAAGGTGACAGGACAACACGGTCAAGGCTACTGGACCCAAGATGGACATCAGGGATCCGCGGAAAAGGATGGCCGCGAAGCCGGCAAGTGTGGCGCAGAGCGCCATAGTATGAAACCGGCCTTGATTGGAGTTCGCGGTTCTATCGACCGCTCCCACAATCAGACCTGTCGCCGCGCCTGCGAAGATAAGCCCCAGCCAACCGAAATCGGAGAATATTTCTCCTGGCATGGGCGCTGAAATGTTGGAATACGAATAGCCATTATTGAGGGCGGCAATTGCTCCGGTTGGATAAGATTTCCCCTCCCACATCTCCCTAGGGATGAAGAAGAGCACCGAGGAGAGGATCTGTTTGCCAAACTGGACTCCATCGCGCGATATCCAGTTGTATATATTGATAATTGACTGAAAACTATCGAGATCTCCAGAGTAAATCATGTAATTTCCGGTTGAAAACGCGAACTCTTTTCTGACATTTCCTCGCGTCAGGTGATCAATATATGGCAATACGGTCAATATGCCGATGGGGTAAATTACAATAGATGATATCTTTTTAATATATATTGATGTTGGGTAGAATAGTATAAAAGTAGATATGACATATCCAAATAGAATGAATCGCGCGAGCGCTGGCGGGAAATTTATAAATCCAAAAATTACTGTAGATATAATCAGCGCCATAACTGGCCCGGGTGATTTATTCATCTTAAAAAGATGTATTGAGAGTATGAGGGCGCAGAATGACAGGGAGCGTGAAAGCTGTATCTCGGCTTGCTTGACGGGGTCGAGTGCGATGCCAAAGCCCTCTCGCCTAAAGTTCACGAACTTGTCGATGCCGATCGCGGATGCGATGGCCAGTGATAGCAGGCAAAGCCCAAAAATCAGCAACAGCGCGGAGGCTGGGGAAAGGGTCGTGGCTTTCGGGTTCGTGCGTTGCTGCTTCGGGCGCGCCCAAGCAAGAGTGCATCCCGCATTGAAAGTCGTGCAAAACAAAAGGGTGATAGTGGCCGCTGCGGTTACAGACGCTTCGTCATAGCTCATGCGATAGAATGGAAAAAAGCCGTTAGCGGACTGGAAAATTCCTGGAATTATGAGGATAGATACTAAGTATAGATTTGAAAATATTTCAAACCATTTGATATCTGCATTGTCTAGATTTGAATAGAGGTTGTACACGCAGGGAGCGAGGGATATTGCCAGTATAACTCTTGCAATTGGATATGAATTTCCAAATAGGAAGGATAATAAAAGTATAATTGCGGATATCGCCATGGATACAGATATGGCGGATATCGATTTATTAATCCTGAAAACTGTCGACTTACTCATGAATTCTTCTATTTTTCCGGATTCGTCTCTAGCTAGAGGGCGTCTCTATAGTGTCTATAAGTTCTTTCCAGCCCCTCCCGTAGCGAGATCTTCGGCTTCCATCCCATCCCCCTAAGCTTGTCCGCGCTCATCAACTTCCTCGGGGTGCCGTCGGGCTTGGACGTGTCGGTGATGATCTCGCCCTCGAAGCCCACAACCTCGCAGACCAGCCGCGCCAGCTCAAGGATGGTGATATCCTCGCCCGAGCCGACATTGACGTGCTCGAAGTCGGAATAGGTCTTCATTAGGAACACGCAGGCGTCGGCGCAGTCGTCGGCGTTGAGGAACTCGCGGCGCGGCGTGCCCGTGCCCCAGATCGTGATGCTGTCGGCCCCGGCCAGCTTGGCCTCGTGGGCCTTGCGGATCAGGGCCGGCATCACGTGGCTGCTGTTCAGATCGAAGTTGTCGCCGATGCCGTAGAGGTTGGTCGGCATGGCGCTGATGAAGTCGCAGCCGTGCTGCTTGCGATAGGCCTGGGCCAGCTTGATGCCGGCGATCTTGGCGATCGCGTACCACTCGTTGGTCGGCTCCAGCGGGCCGGTCAGCAGGCTATCCTCGGTGATCGGCTGCGGCGCGAACTTCGGATAGATGCAAGACGAGCCGAGGAACAGCACCTTGCCGACGCCGCTGCGCCAGGCCGCGTCGACGATGTTCGTCTCGATGACCAGGTTGTTGTAGAGGAAGTCGGCCGGATAGGTGTCGTTGGCCAGGATGCCGCCGACCTTGGCCGCGGCCATGAAGATGGCGTCCGGCTTGTTCGCCGCGATCCAAGCCTCGACGGCGCTCTGGCGCTCAAGGTCGAGCACGTCGCGGCCGGCGGTCAGGATCTCACAGCCTTCCGAGGCTAGGCGACGCACGATCGCCGAGCCGACCATGCCGCGATGGCCGGCCACCCAGACGCGCTTTCCACGCAAGTCGAAAATCATTTTCGCCCCTTAATACGCAGCGTCTATTCGCGATTAGAGCTTCAGTTTTTCGCGCAATTTTTCCGCGAGGTCCGACGCGAACTTCGATGGCGAACGATTTGGAACGCCCATCACTTGAGCATATGTTTGCGTGCTCAAGATATCCCCGAACGGGCGCCCGGCCTTGAAGGCCGCGGCCAGCCTCTTGAACAGCTCCAAGAACCCCGTCTTTTTCTCCGCCGGCAGATGCCAAACGGTGAGGTCGAAGTCCGAGGCCGTCGTGTTGCGGTGGGAAAAGGTTGTCCACATTCGCTTGATGAAGCGATTGGCCGTGCCCGCCTTGTAGCCGTTTCGGGCGTAGATCACGCTCAGGAAGTGAGCCTCTTCCTTGATCTCGCAAGAGGGGTCGGCGACGTGAGCCCAGAAGGCGTCGATCTGGTCCGCGATCCTGCGGGTCTCGGCCGAGGTCGCGGCGAAGATTTCGCCCCCGAAATAGGGGATCGATGCGACATCGGTGGGCCATTCTCGCCGTAGAAAATCGGCCATCCCCGCCCGCGTGCAGCCGTTGATCGGCTGGTCGGCAAGATACGCCTCGTGACCTAGTTCGTAAGTAAGGACCCCGTGTTCAGCAATTGCCGACGCCATGTCGTCGACGGGCTTTATCCAGACGCAATCTGTATCCAATATCAAATATAACTGATCGACACTCTCTTTTGATAGGTATTTTATGACGTCTAAAATGTAGAATTGATTTCCCCAAGATTTTATTTCTGGGCTTTTTATTCTGTAAGTGATCGGAATATTGATTACATCAATTCCGATTCCGCTCAAAAATTCTCCGACGCTTAGTCCGTCAACCGTCGGGAGATTTGTGTTGGTGAAGAGTACGTGCCGGGCCGTGGTGTTGATGGCTTTGCTGCTGGCGTAGAAGTCGCAAATGCAACGCCAGTAGATTTCCTTTCCCTTCGGATCATCCGAACGAAGCCCAATTTGGGGGAAGAAGGTCGCGTCGTTTGGATCGTCGGAAACGAACCAAGCGCCGATCGTCACGCCCGCGGCTGGGGTCGCTTCACTCGGCATTGCGGCGCTGCTCCCGGGCGACATTGATCATGTCGGCGGCGACCATCTCGGCGCAGAGCTGCTCCCACTTGGTTTCGTGCACCCAGCCGAGCTTGGTCTTGGCCTTGGTCGGGTCGCCGATCAGCAGTTCGACCTCAGTCGGGCGGAAGTAGCGCGGGTCGACCTCGACCAGGACCTTGCCGGTCTCGGCGCAGGTGCCCTTCTCGTCGACGCCGGTCCCCGACCAGGCGATCGTGATGCCGACTTCCGAGAAGGCCTTGGTCACGAAGTCGCGCACCAGGGTGGTCTCGCCGGTGGCCAGGACGTAGTCGTCCGGGGTGTCTTGCTGCAGCATCAGCCACATGCCGCGGACATATTCGCGGGCGTGGCCCCAGTCGCGCTTGGCGTCGAGATTGCCCAGATAGAGCTTGTCCTGGAAGCCCTGCTTGATGGCCGCGACGGCGCGGGTGATCTTGCGGGTGACGAAGGTCTCGCCCCGCAGCGGGCTCTCGTGGTTGAACAGGATGCCGTTGCTGGCGTGGATGCCATAGGCCTCGCGGTAGTTGACCACGATCCAGTAGCCATAGAGCTTCGCGGCGGCGTAGGGGCTGCGCGGATAGAAGGGGGTCTTCTCGCTCTGCGGCACTTCCTGGACCAGGCCATACAGTTCCGAGGTCGAGGCCTGGTAGAACCGGGTCTTCTTCTCCAGGCCCAGGATGCGGATGGCTTCCAGCAGGCGCAGGGTGCCGGTGGCGTCGGCGTTGCTGGTGTATTCCGGGGTCTCGAAGCTGACCTGGACGTGGCTCTGGGCCGCCAGGTTGTAGATCTCGTCCGGCTGGGTCTGCTGCACGATCCGGATCAGGTTCGTGCTGTCGGTCATGTCGCCGTAATGCAGGATGAAGCGCGGGTTGGCTTCGTGCGGATCTTGGTAGATGTGCTCGAGGCGGCCGGTGTTGAACGACGACGAGCGCCGCTTCACGCCGTGGACCGTATAGCCCTTCGCGAGCAGCAGCTCCGAAAGATACGCGCCATCTTGCCCGGTCACGCCCGTGATGAGCGCGACCTTACCATTGCTTTCCACCGTCATCAGGTCCCCACCTTCAAGAACGCGGCTATTCAGCCTTGCGTAAGGGCTCTTTAGCGGAAGCTTTTGGCCGATGCGACTCCAATGTCGCGGCGTCGACGACAAAAGCTGCCATTGAGCGTGAAATAGGCGTCGCGCGCCATCATAGATATTTAACCAAATGGACAGCGCAAAGACATTCGGCGCCCATCCTTTCGGCGCGGCTCATTTGTGAAGAGATCGAGGAGAAGATCTAACGGGGATTTCGTCGACCGAGACGAGAGGCGCGCTATACCTAACGCCGTCTCCTTCGACGCCCGCTCGGCGCGGAAGGCCGAGCGCCCGGGTGATGGGGGGCTTTCAGAGACGCGGCGACCGTGGTCGTGATGTCGCCTGGGTCGAGACCGCGCCAAGCAATTGCCTGACGCCGTTCACGAAATCGCCCACATCTCCCAAGGACGCGCTATCGGCCGCGGCCTTGGCCATCTCCGTCCAAGTGGATTCACTAGACGAGAGGAGACGCATGAAAAAGGCGAGGCCTTCGGCGTTCGACGGTTCGAACACAAAGCCGTTTATCCCGGTTTTGACCAAATGGTCGCGCGCCCCGCAGTTGTCGGACACCAGAACCGGCACGCCCATGGAAAGCGCCTCGGGAATAACCTGGCCGAATTGCTCTTCGGTGCTCGGCAAGATGAGCGCGAGGCTCGTCGCCAGGGTCCGGCAAACCTCTTCAGTCTGAACAAAGCCCTTGAACTCGACCAAATTCGATAGGCCGAGATCTTGGCTAAGCGCTTTCAGTTCGCTTTCGAGGGGGCCAGAGCCGCAGATCACCAGCCGTCGTGGCTTGTTAGCGCGGGCCAGGATGGCCAACGCTCGCAGAGCGAGCGCGATATTCTTTTTGGGAATCAATCGCGCGACGATGGTGAAATGGCGATTGGCGAAATCCTCGCCGCCCGGAGCCGGAGCTGAATTCGCCAAATGACGGATTCTGGAAACAGAAACAGCGTCGTATCCAAGGGCAATGTGGTGACGTTGGATGCCGAGAAAGCGTAGATAATCTGCGGAGCGTTGGCTGGCGGCCAAGGCTCCCTGATAAGGTAGAAGGAAAAAAGTCTTTACCGTTTCACGCCAAAGGTCGCGCCTATAGTCGTCGAACTTGGAATCATTCATCGTAAAAGTCTTGATTCCAAGCGCGCGAACCATGAATGCGGCCAGCAAAATTTCGGGGCGCTGGTAATGGCAAAAGAATACTGCTTGGGGTTGGTTAGACGCTATGGCGGAGATAATTTTCCAAGGCGACCAAGGGTCTCTTTCTTCCGGAGAAGAGAGTGTTATCTTTTTGAAAGAGTTGCTGGACTCGCTAATCCAGTCATAATCACTGCTTCGGCTAAGGATTTCCAGGCCGATGACGGGGATTTCGGGAACGTCCCGGGCGAGCGCCTCGCAACGATCGACATGCAATGGGCCGAAATTTTCCCAAACGAAGATTATTGGCCGATGGCGAGCTAAATGGTTCACGAGCGGTCCTCGGCGTCGCCGCTGGGGATTTTATCGAGCGCGCCAACGTCAGAGATAAAATGGCAAGGCGACGCGCCCCCCGAGCCATCGGCGAGCAATCCTTGGTTGAGCTGTGGGGCGGTGCGGGAGTATTGGTGTCTTCGGACGCTTAGCTCGACGACGATAGCCGCTTGCATTCTAGGCTCGACCAATATCTCCCGGCGCGGGTCAACGGCGCTCGGCGACTAGGACAGCCGCACGAGAAAGACGTCGCCGAGGCGTTGGGTCCTCCTGCAAATATTGTGAATTTCTTATAACGCCGCTATCGCGGGCTTCTGCGATGCCTTGGTGCGCGGGCCGAGACTATCGAGCGCGCCAAGATTTCGAAGACGAGCGGCTACGAGATGGTAATCGGCCGGCGTAGGGACGAACCAGAGCGATAAAGGAGATCCTGGTAGTCGGACGTGGAGCGTGTCGCCCATCCGCCGCTCAGCTCGGCGACCAATTTTTCACGCCGGGTAATCTTGAATTTCGGAGTTCCAAGCGCCCAGGGGACGCGAAGGCGTTGGATGCCGGAACCGACATCCAGATAGGTATTGTTAATCCATAGACGTGCGGGGCGAGTTAAAAACGCCAGCATCTCGATCTCGTCGTATGGACCGTCAGAACCTGCCTGAAGGTGAAATCGGGGTGCGGTTTGCAAGGCGCCGGTGCCAGCGGCGCCCGTTTGCTCCAGCCTGTAGAAGTAATAGAAGGCATCGCGCTCTATCTTTGGCGGGCTCCCTCCCTTCCACCAGCCGAGGTGGTATCTGGCTACATCCGAATAGCCGAATTGAGTCTGTGTAGAGGGTTGGATCGCATGGCCCTCGGCATAGTCATTCCAAGTGCCGATCACCAAGTATCGACCGGTCCTGGCTCGTGCGAAGTCGAAGCCCGCGATGAGGTTCCGACTCCCGCGCGCCTCGCAATAGACCTGCGATCTCGGTCGATGATCTTGAGGCATGACTTGCGCGGCGAACTCTAGTTTGTTCGCGGCGCAGAAGTCAGCAGCCGTGTTCATGCTGCTGTCGTGATCGAAATCGGAGATTTTATTTCCGCGCCAGACCGAAATTCCTGATGCGAGGCCGGCATAGCTCTGGATCGAATGGATATCCAGGAACGTGGGAAGGAAGAAGACATCTTCTCCAATCCTTGAGATTATAGAGGCCCAGCGAGAGGGGCCTATCGCTTCCGGCCTGTAGCAGCCCACGACGAGCTTTCCATCTGAGTGGCGTAGAACTGGTGGGGCGGAGCGGAAGGCATTAAAATAGTCCGCCACTTTTTGATCGCTTAAATTTGAAATGCTATCGCAATCGATAGAGAGCATAATATTAAATGAATTAAAGTGGGTGGCCGCAGATATCATGATTTGAGTTTTTGAGCGTGCGGAATAGTCGCCTGCCTCGTTCATTTGAAAGCAGTCGATTCCCATGCGCTTTGCCATGGTGATTTCGTCTCTGGCGTCCGCGATGCGCCAATCTTCGCGCGTGGAATTGATCGCTGGCCGGGGAAGGGGGCGGTTTCGCACATACCCGCCGTAAGCGCGGTGAATGCCGCGCTCCCCATTCGGCGATAGATAGCCGGACTCATAATAATCGTCGGGCCATTTCTTATTATCTATAGAGCGAGGGAAGAAATGCCAGTGAGCTATGGCAATCCGATTTGGATTTATATCTAACTTTCCGGACGGATATAGATTTTCATTATCATCTATATCGTGATCAGAGGGATGGTATGATTCTGCGTGGTCGTTTTTGTTGCCGGATTTTGTTGTAATTAATTCTAGAATATATTTCGATAAAGAAGCGGCGCCCATGCCGTATAGCGCTTGTCGACGCGTCGAAGTTTGAGGGGGATCGCAGCCAAGAGCCCATTGGCCTTCCTTGAAGCCGCCCGGCGATAGGGGGAACGTTTCAAGGAAATTGCCTCCTTGGTTGTTCATGCGTGGGACTGAAAAGCAGCGTTTATTCATAACGACGACGATTGCTAGTTATCGCCATGCGTGGAACGTCCGGCATGTCGTCCATGGTCGATCCTATTGCTCGCGATACGGCTGTTCGTGGCTGGATGGGGTGTTCCTGGAGAGTTTTATGCTCAGGGAAAGAACGAAACCAGCCTTGGTCGACTTCTATATTGGGCAGATCGCCGTCGGTAGTGTTCACAAAAGGATCCAGTCTTCGTGGCCGCGCCAGCGTTGAACATCCGCGCCGCCATGGCGGGCGGCTTGGGTCACTGGATATCGACGGGCGATAATCGCCGTTCGCGGGCAAGAGGGCGTGATTATCGAGGGCGGGCTGGTAGTTTTATGACCACACAAGTCCATCGTCGCGGAAAACGACGAGGTGGGCACTGCTAATGGCGGCGCCATGTTTTGAGCGGTGGAGGCCCGGCCCGGAATCGAACCGGGGTGCACGGATTTGCAGTCCGCTGCGTCACCACTCCGCCACCGGGCCATCCGGGTGTCGACGCGAAACGTCGGCGGGGGAGGGCCTCGATACAGGAGCGTTCGAGGCGCTGCAACTTCGAAATGACGTTCGCCAGGTCAAGCGTCGAGGCTGGCTGAGCGCTGGAGAGGCCTAGGTCCCCAGAGCGCGTCGATCGCGTTGAAGCGACGGGAAATCGCCCGCCGTGCGGGGATTCAGCGCGAAAAGACGCGGATTCAGGATTGCAACCGGGGCGGCTTGATGGTCAAGCTCGCCGCCCCTTCACCACCCCACCGGTGAAGCAACTCGGGCGGCGCCTTCGGGGGGGCCGCCCGCCCTTGCCCTCCCGCGCGCGGCGGTTCAGCGCGCCGCGCCCGCGAACCAGGATGGGCGAACCACGAAGCGCAGGCCCAGCGGATCGGGGGCTCCGGGATAGTAGTCGGTGCTGATGATCTGAGCGCCGGATCGCTCCGCGATCTCAAGGCGCGACAGATCATGGGCGCGGGCTTCGGCCGTGTCGGCGTCGGCGCGAGTGCGCACCAGGAAGCCGCGCGACACCAGGGTCCGGATCCGGGCCTCCTCGGGCCGGGGGTCCTGGATGTTGAACACCGCCGCCTCGCGGTCGCGCTCGTCATAGAGCCCGAAGAGCACGCGGCCCCTCAGCGACGGATGGCCCTCGCGATAGCCGTTCTCGATGCGTGGATTGGCGTCCAGCACCAGCAGCACCTTGCCCCGGGCGCTTTCGGGGGTCGGCCAGCCGCCGGAGGTCACGCCCTCGCTCAGGGTGGCGCGGTCGCCGCGCACGTCGTCGGGCGTGATGATGCGGTCGCGACCGAAGGTCTTCAACGCGTCGGCGTCGAGGCCGGCCAGATCGGCTTCGGTCCAGAGCGGCGGATCCGGAATGGCTGGCGTGTTGAAGGGCTCTTCCTTGGTGTTGACGAAGATCACGATCGGCGCGTGGCCAGGATGCGCCGTCGACCAGGACGCCACCTCGGCGAAGCAGTCGACGAGGCGCAAGCAGTGGGTGCGATTGTCGATCACCGGCGCGTGCATCACCTTGGCGCCCGGCGTGTTCATGATCGCGAACTTGGCCGGGTCGTTGGCGTAGGGTGCGGCATAGAGGCCGCCCCGGGTGTCGGCGTAGGGGTCGAATTCGATCTGCCGTAGGCCGAGGTCCAGTTGAGCCTTGATCGGCGGGTGGCCGTACTCGACGCCGCGTGAATGCGCGCCCATCACCTGGCGTTGATGGGCCAGGGCGGCCGGATCGAGCTCTGGGCGATAGCTGTTATGCGAGCCTAGCCAGTGGAGGGCGTTGATCCGGACCGGCTCGGCGGCCTGGACGGCGGTGGCGGCGGCGAGCGCGACGGCCGCGAGAAGCCCACGGGAGACGGTCATGGCGGTCCTCCGGAAGGAAAAGCGCGGACCGGCCGACGGGCGACCGGTCCGCTGAGGTGACGGCCCAGAGAAGGCGGGCCGTTCGGGGGTTAAGGGTTAGAACTTGCCGCGCAGGGTCAGCGAGACGGTGCGGCCCCAGTGATAGATTTCCATCGGCTGGTCCTTGGTCTTGCCGTAGGTGTAGCGCAGCTCGTCGGAGAGGTTCGAGCCTTCCAGGGTCACGGCGTAGCGCGGCGTGATCTGGTAGGAGAGCGAGCCGTCCAGCGACCCGTAGGCGTCGATATACGACTGGGCCGTGGTGGTGCTGCCGATCGATTGCAGATAGCGCGAGCGCCAGAACCAGCCCAGGCGCGCGCTGATCGGGCCCTTCTCATAGTAGCCGACCAGATTGTAGCTGGTCTTCGACAGGCCCACGAGATCGTCCTTGATCTGACGGTTGCCGGCGAAGTAGTTGGCCTTGCTGTCGACCAGCGTGACCGAGGCCTGCACGCCCAGGCCGCTGAACAGGCCCGGCAGGAACGACAGCGACTGGTTGTAGGCCGCCTCGACGCCCCGCACCTCGGCGTCGCCGCCGTTGACGTTGGAGGACAGCAGCACGTCGCCGCGACCGGGCACCTGGATCGTGGTGTTCTGGGCGGTGATGTAGTTGTCCATCTTCTTGACGAAGACCGCGCCGGTCAGGGCCGTGGTCGGCGACGGGTACCATTCCAGCGAGGCGTCGTACTGGTCGGCCAGGAACGGGTTGAGGTCCGGATTGCCGCCCGAGGCCGTCGGCGAGTCACGCGAGACGGTGATGCGCGGGGCGCTGTCGGTGACGTTCGGACGGTTGACGACGCGCGAGGCGGCGAAGCGGGCGATCAGGTCGTCGCGCAGGTCGACCTTGACGTTCAGGCTGGGCAGCCAGTTGCTGTACGTCTTCGGATAGCTGACCGGCACCGGCGTCGAGCCGCTGATCAGCGTGCCCGATGCCAGCTGCTTGGTGTCGGCGTAGCGGACGCCGAGATTGCCGCTGACCGGCAAGCCGCCGACGTCGAACTTGAAGTCGCCGCGCAGATAGGCGCTGCGGATCTTTTGGTCGACGATGAACGAGTTGCGCAGGTCGGCGGGCGACCAGGGCTGGGCGGCGACCGCGGCGGTGTAGAGCTTCTGGTAATAGGCGTCGCTGGTCGGCGTCAGCCACGTGCGCGGCGAATTGCCCGACAGCAGCGACAGGAAGCCCGAATAGGGCAGGGGCTGGTAGAAGCTGGAGCCCAGCGTCGTCATCGGAACATTCAGGATGTCGTTCAGCGTCCAGTCCCGGCGCAGATAGGCGCGGTTCATATTGTGCTGCTCGGCGCCGAACGCGATCTTGGTGAACCAGCCGGAGAAGACGCGCGCGCCGTCCAGGCGCAGGGTCTCGTCGGTGTCGCGCGAGTCCTTCCAGGTGTAGTCGAAGGCCTGGCCGACGAAGTTGGCCGGGTTACTGTAGTCGACCGTCGTCGTCAGCTGCGGGATCGCCGTGTAGCCGCGCGAGAAGTCGTAGGTCAGCGGCGCGAAGAAGGCCATGCGATCGCGGGTCGTGGCCTGGCCGGCGGGGTGATAGCTGCGGGCGCGCGAATAGCCGTACTCGGCGTTGAAGCGCCAGGCGCCGGGGGTCCAGGTCTGCTTGAGGCCCAGGACGTACAGGTCGTGACGGTTCAGGCTGGTCTCGCGCGAGGCCATCCAGCGCACGTTGTTGATCGTGCCGCCGACGACGCTGTCGCCGACCACCTTCTGGCTGCCCGCCACGAACTGCGGCGTCGCGAAGGTCGTGTCGTCCGGATAGATGTCGAGGCCGAACTCGTCGTAGCCGGCGTCGAGGCGCGTCACCAGCACGTCCACATCGGTCTGCAGGTCGCCGCGCGGCTTCCATTGACCCGACAGGGCGCCCGAATAGAGCTTGCGGTGCTCGGTCTCGATGGTCGGACGCGTGCGGGTCGGGGTGTAGAGGCCCTTGCCCAGCACCGAGGTGAACCTGTCGAGGTTCCAGCCCACCATGTACAGGCGATCGGTGCGGGTGTGACGTTCGTCATAGAGGCCCGAGGCCAGCAGGCCCAGGGTCTTGTCGGCGTTGGTCCAGCTGATCAGGCCCGAGCCCGACGGGTCGGCCTTCTCGCGCACGTCGTTGTAGGTCTCGCGCAGCGAGAAGGCGGCCTTGTTGCCCAAGTCGAAGGGCTTGAAGGTCTTGATGTTGATGTTGCCGCCCAGGGCGCCCTCGTCCATGTCGGCGGTCGGGGTCTTCACGACCTCGATCTGCGAGATCATTTCGGCGGGCAGAACCTCGAAACGGAACTGACGGCCCTTGGCGCCGCCGTTCTCGATCAGGTCGTTGACGGCGATCGAGCGGCCGTTCAGCTCGGTATATTGGAACTGCGGACCCAGGCCGCGAACGCTGACATAGAGACCGGCGCCGCGCTGGCGATCGATGGTCACGCCGGTGACCAGCTGCAGGGCCTCGGCGGCGTTGCGGGTCGGAAACTTGCCGATGTCCTCGGCGTTGACGGCGTCCAGGCCGTAGGCGGCCGAGCGCTTCAGCGCGGCGGCGGCCTGCAGGCTCTTGCCGTAGGAGGTCACGACGATCGCGTCGACGGCGTTGGCCGACTCGGCGTCGGCGCTGGTGGGCGCGGCGGCGGCGGCGGCGGCGGCGTTGTCGGCGGCCAGGGCCTGGCCAGCCGCCAGCGAGGCGAAGGCCAGGACGGCGACGGCGCCCGCGCAGCGAGCGGTTGTGATGGAGCGGAACATGTATCCCCCGTTCTCTGATCTGGCCCGCGGGGAGCGCGGGTCGGAGGAGAAGAACGGGGCGGTCGATCGCCTTCCTCAGTATGGTGTCGGTGAATTATTTGTGACGCTCATTCAAAGGCTTAGGAAAATCATCCGTTAGCGGAGGACTTTCTGGGCGAGATGATCAGGTCGCCGGCCGGCGTGAGCCGCGTCTGGACCGGCAGCAGACCTTCAAGCGCGGCGCCGACATCTTCCATGGGGGTGATGCGGAGCGAGCCGGACAGGCGCAGCGTCGCCAGGGCCGGGTCCGACAGCGCGACCCGGCGGCCGGACGCGCGGGACAGGCGCTGGGCCGCCTCGCCCAGGGTCGCGCCGTTCAGCACCAGGCGCCCCCCGGTCCAGGCCGCGTCGTCGGCGACGTTTCCGGCCTGCACCGCGCTGGCCGAACCGTTTTCCAGATAGCGCTCGCCCGGACGGAGCACGACGCTGGCCGCGCCCGGCTGACTGACCCGGAGCGAGCCCTCGACCAGCGACACCCGCAGGCTTTCGCCGTCGGAGACGTTGAAGCGCGTGCCCAGCACGGTCAGCGTCCGGTCGCGGACGGCGACGGTGAACGGACGGGCCTTGTCGTGCTGAACGGCGAAGAACGCGTCTCCCCGCACAAGCGCGACCGCGCGATGGCCGGGGGTGAAGCGGGTTTCCAGCCGCCCGCCCGGGCTCAGGGTGACGGCGCTGCCGTCCGCCAGAGTCAGGCGCGCGGCGTCGTGCGCGGGGGCGGTGTAGACGCGCTCGACCGGACGCATCCACAGCGCCAGTCCCGCCACCAGCGTCGCGGCGATCGCCAGGCCGAGGCCGGCGGTCAGCGGCCGGCCAAGGGCGCGTGGAAGGGCTCGGCCGAGGCCGCTCTGGCGACGCGCGGCGCTCCGCATCCGCTGGATCGCCGGATCCTCCGCCGCCAGGCCGAGCGCCATCCAGGCCTCGCGCGTGGCGGCGACCTCGTCGCGCGCGGCGGCCGAGCTGGCCGCCCAGGCGTCGAGACGGGCCTGTTCGGCGGGCGTGAGGGCGCGAGTCAGGCTGGCGGCCAGAAGCTGGCTGGGATCGGGAAGGCCCTGCTCGGGACTATGCGTCATTCGGGGCCTCGATCACCTGGCGCAGCCGCGCCAGGGCGTTCATCATGTGCTTCTCGACCGCGCTCTGGGACAGGCCGAGACGTTTGGCGGCCTGGGCCTGGGTCAGGTTCTCGAACCGGCAGAGCACGAAGACCGAGCGGGTGTTGGGGTGAAGGTCCTCGAGCGCCGCGACCAGCCGCTGGAGCCGCTGGCGTCCCGCCAGGGCGGTTTCGGCCGACGGCTCGTCGGCCGGCAAGGCTGGATCGACCTCGACGTGCCGCTCATGCTGGCGGACCCGGCGCTGGCGCTCGTGATCGACCAGCGCGTTGGACGCGACGGTGAACACCAGGCCGTCGGGGTTGCTCCAGTGCAGGTTCGAGAAGCGTCGCGACAGGCGCATGAAGACCTCCTGCGTCAGGTCCTCGGCGTCCTCGACGCCGACGGACCGGCGGCGGAAGAAGCGCAGCAGCGGGCGACGATAGCGTGACACCAGGGCGTCGAACCGAGGCGCGTCCGCGCGCCAGTCGGCGGCGGGCGTCTCGGTCGCGGTCTCCGGCGCGCCGCCGGTCGCGGGGCCGCTGTCGGAGAAGGTCAGAACGCCCATCGCAGCCTCGCGGACAGATAGCGGCCCCAGTGATGAATCTCCATCGGCTGGTCGCGGCTCTCGCCATAAACGAACCGTCGCGCGTCCGCCAGATTGACCCCCTCCAAGGAGAGCGTGACGCCGTGATCGAGGCGCCAGGAGGCCGAGCCGTCCAGCGAACCGAACGCCGCCGTCGTCGACGGGGCGGTGATCGAGCTGCCGATGGTCGTCAGGTAGGGCCCGCGCCAGTTGTAGGCCAGGCGCGCCGAGCCGCGTCCCTTCTCATAGAACGCCACCGCGCTGTAGCTGGCGCGCGACAGGCCCAGCAGCATGTCGTGGATCACCCGGTCGCCGGCGAGGTAGGTCGCCTGGCTGCGCACCAGGGTCGCCGAGCCCTGCACGCCCAGTCCGTCGAACGGCGCGGGAAGCTCGCGAAACACGCGGCTGAACGTGGCCTCGACGCCCTGGATCCGCGCGTCGCCGCCATTGACGTTGGTCGACAGCAGAATGCGCCCGCGCCCCGGCACGTCGATGAAGATGTTCTGGGCGGTGATGTAGTTGTCCAGGCGCCGGTCGAAGACCGCCACGGTCGCCGCGCCGCCAGCCGGGAAATACCATTCCAGCGAGACGTCCAGCTGGGTGGCCATGAACGGCGACAGCTCGGGATTGCCGCCGTTGGCGGTCGGCGTATCGCGCGCCAGAGTCATGCGAGGCGCGGTGTCCAGGACATTGGGCCTGTTGACCACCCGCGAGGCCGCCAGGCGCACGACCCATTGGTCCGTCAGGTCGACGCGCAGATTGGCGCTCGGCAGCCAGTTGTCGTAGCGCTTGAGCCAGCGGGTCGGCACGGGGTCGTCGCCGTTCGCGAGCACGCCCAGCGAGGTCTGCCGGGTCGCGGCGTAGCGAAGACCGACGTCGCCGCTGATCGCCCGCCCCAGCACCCGGCCGCGGTAGTCGTAGCGGACATAGGCCGAGGAGATCGCTTCCCGAACCACGAACGAGTTGCGCAGGTCGGCCAGCGACGGCGGCTGGGCGGCGATCGCGGGCGTGTAGAGCAGGGCGTAGAAGGCGCGGGCGTCCAGAGACACCCAGCGTCGGGGCAGGTCGCCGCGGGTTCCGGCGAGAAAGTCCGAGAACGGAGTCTGGCCATAATAGGCTTGGCCCAGGCTGGTCAGTGGCGTTCCCAGCAGCGTGTTGAGCGTCCAGTCGCGTCGCCGATAGTCGCGCGCGCGCGCGTGCCGCTCCCCGCCGAAGGAGAGGACGCCGTCGCCGATCGCGCGCTTCAGATCGAGCCGCAGCAGGGCGTCGCGATCGCGCGAGTCCTTCCAGGTGTAGTCGAACCCCTGGCCGACATAGTTGGCGGGATCGGTATAGTCGACGGTGGTGCGCAGGGTCGGGCCGCCGCCGAGACCGTGGCTGAAATCGTATCGCAGCGGTCCGAAGAAGGCGAACCGCGCCCGGACCGTGCCCTCGCCCTTGGGGTGATAGCTGCGGGCGCGCGAATTGGCGTAGTCGGCGTCGAAGGTCCAGGCGCCGAGCCGCCACTGCTGGTGGACGCCCAGGGCGACCAGGTCGTGACGATTGAGGCTGGTCTCGCGAGAGGCCATCCAGCGCGTCCCGTTGATCAGGCCCGCCTGGACCGTGTCGCCCTTGATCGACTGGCTGCCGGGCGCGAAGCTGGGCGTGGAGACCGAGGCGTCGTCCGGATAGATGTCCAGCCCGAACTCGTCGTAGTGGGCGTCCAGGCGGGTGGCCAGCAGGTCGACATCCAGTCGCCAGTCGGGCGTGGGGCGCCATTGCAGCGCGAAATCGCCGGACGCCATCCGGCGGTCCTCCAGTTCGATCGTCGGTCGGGTGCGGGTCGGCGTGTAGAGGCCCGGGCCCAGGGTCGTGGCGAACCGGTCCAGGTTCCAGCCTGTCTGGTAGAGCCGGTCGTTGCGGATCCGACGGCGCTCGATCACCCCGCCGGCCAGCACGCCGAAGCGATCGCTGGGGTCGACCCAGCTCCAGACGCCGGACACGGACGGATCCTGGCGTCCGACCTGGCCTTCCGAGGTCCGGATCGAAAGGATGGACCGCGGTCCTCGGTCGAGCGGCTTGAAGGTGCGGACGTCGATATTGCCGCCCAGCGCGCCTTCATCCATGTCGGCGGTCGTGGTCTTGGCGACCTCGATCTGGTCGATGACGTCGGCCGGCAACACCTCGAAGCGGAACTGGCGGCCCCGGAAGCCGCCATTCTCGACCAGGTCGTTCATCGCGATCGGCCGGCCGTTCAGCAGGACGTTCTGGAATTGCGGGCCCAGTCCCCGGACGCTGACATAGAGGCCGATCCCCCGATGGCGCTCCAGGCTGACGCCGGGGACGAGTTGTAGCGCCTCGGCGGCGTTGCCGGCCGGCAGGCGGGCGATGTCTTCGGCGCTGATCGCGTCGAGACCGTGGTCCGCCGATCGCTTGAGGTCCAGGGACCGGTCCAGGCTCGCGGCGTAGATCGCGGTCACGGTGACCGGTTCGACCTCGGTCGGGGTCGGGGTCGGGGTCGGGGCCGCGGGCTCGGCGACGGCGCGAGGCGCGGGCGTCGCGCGCTCGAGGACGAAGACGCCGCGCCGCGGTTCCCGGACCTGGACCGAGGCGCCCGCCAGCAGCAGTTCGAGGGCGCGTCGTGTCGAGACGAATCTGGGCGCCGTCCGCCCCGGTCGATTGGCCACGAGGTCCGGAGGAAACAGGATCACCACGTCGCGTTCGGCCGCGAGCCGGTTGAGACTCTCGCCCAGACCCGGCTGTCCGGCCCGCGCGTCGACCGGCGTCGCCAGGAGCGCGATCCCGAGCGCGGGAATGATCAGACGGGAGGACATGCCTGGCAGGGCGGCTCGCGGCTTAAGGCCCACGGCTCCTTAATGGCCGAGCATGACACTTGGGCGACACCGATCGCGGCGGTGGCGCCGAGGTCCTTTACCGCTTCTGGAACACGGTATTGGCGACCTGGACGACCGGCAGATCCAGGCCGACGATGGATTCGGAGTGTCCCAGCAGCAGATATCCGCCCGGCGACAGGCGACCGCACAGGCGTTCGAGAACCTTGGCCTGGGTCGGCTTATCCAAGTAGATCAACATGTTGCGGCAGAAGATGATGTCCATGTCCGCATCGACCGGATAGGTCTCGTCCATTAGGTTCAGGCGCGCGAACGACAGCTTGGCGCGAAGGTGCGGCTTGATCCGAACCTCGGCGCGGGCCGGGTCGCGGGCCCGCATCAGGTAGCGCTGCCGTCGCGCGGCCGACACCGGCTCGATCATCTCCACCGAAAAGCGTCCGGCGAGGGCCTCGGCCAGCACCTCCGTGCAGATGTCGGTGCAGAGGATGGAATAGTCCGTGTCGCGTCGCGCCTGGCGGAACTCCTCCATGATCATGGCGATCGTGTAGGGCTCGGCGCCGGTCGAGCACGCCGCGCTCCAGATCTTGATCTGGCGCCTGCCCTTGTCGGCGAGGGCCGGGAGGCCTTGCTCGAGCAGGAAGTCGAAATGCGCCGGTTCGCGGAAGAACTCGGTCTTGTTGGTCGTGACCGCGTCGATCAGGTCGATCGTCTCGTCGGCCAGTCCGTCCTCCTCGAACAGGAACCGGCAGTAGTCATTGACGTCCGCCATGCCGAGGGCTCGCAGTCGGCGGCGCAGGCGCCCCTCCAGCATGGTGCGCTTGCTGGCCGGCATCTTGATGCCGGCATAGCCGTGGATGAAGGTCGCCAGGCGCTGAAAGTTCGCGGTGGTGAGCGGTTCGGGCTCGTACAGCGACGCGGCGGCGGTGTTCGACAACGGGTTCTCCCTGGCGCGGCGTCCGGCGCCGTCGGTTCTTGAGCGGCCCGTTCTGGGCGCGCGAGAGCAAAGCCCGCGCGCTTGGCTCGCGCGGGCGTCTAGATGTCGCGTTCACGCGGCTTTCGCCGGGAACGCTCCGGAGCCGCCATTCAGGCCGCTTGCGAAAGGAGCGCCGCGTCCTGGCTGGTCAGCAGCCGGGCCAGATCGAAGATCACGACAAAGCCGCTGTTTCCGCTGGCGCCCTCGCGTCGAACCACGCCGCGGATATAGTCCGAGCGCCACGGCACGCCGATGTCCGGCGCGGCCTCGATCTGGTCTTCCGAGAAGGAGACGACCTCGATGACCCGGTCGGCGATCAGACCCAGGGCCAGCACCCGGTCCTCCAGCGGCACGTCCATCACCAGGATGCGGGTGGCCGTCGAAGCCGCCTGCGGCGGCAGGCCGAGCTTCAGCCGCAGGTCGATGGTCGGCGTGCCCCGTCCCCGGACATCCGTCAGGCCCTTGAGGTAGCTGGGGCCCTCGGGAATGGCGAACGGAGGCTGGTAGTCGAGGATCTCGCGCACATAGGCGACGGGAACGGCGAACACCTCCGAGCCGAGGCCCAGCGTGACGAATTGAAGATCAGCGGCGGCCATCAGGCGTACTCGCGGAAATTGGCGTCGTCGGCGTCGGCGCCGCCCTGGCTGAGATCCAGGGCGAAGCCGGTGGCGCGGGCCTGCTGCGCGGCGACCGTCTGGCGCTTGGCCGCCGGCTTGCGGGCGGTCGGCTTGCTGACCGGCGCCGGGCGGGGCTGGGCCGGGCGGCGGGCCGAGGGCGCGGCGCCCGTGCGGAAGAAGGCGATCGAGGCCTGCAGCTCCTCGGCCTGGGCGGCCAGTTCTTCCGAGGTCGCCGACATCTTTTCCGAGGCGGCGGCGTTCTGCTGGGTCACTTGATCCAGCTGCTGGATGGCTTCGTTGATCTGGCTGGCGCCGATGTCCTGTTCGCGGCAGGCGGCGCTGATCTCGGCGACCAGTTCAGCGGTCTTGCGGATGTTGGGCACGAGGTTCGACAGCATGTCGCCGGCCGACTGGGCGGCCTTGACCGTGTCGGACGAGACCGAGCTGATCTCGGCGGCGGCGGTCTGGCTGCGTTCGGCCAGCTTGCGCACTTCCGAGGCGACGACCGCGAAGCCGCGGCCATGCTCGCCGGCCCGGGCGGCCTCGACGGCCGCGTTCAGGGCCAGCAGGTCGGTCTGGCGCGCGATTTCCTGAACGATGGTGATCTTCTCGGCGATGGTCCGCATCGCGTCGACGGCCTGGGCCACGGCTTGGCCGGACACGTCGGCTTCCTGCGCCGACTGGCGAGCGATCTTCTCGGTCTGAGCGGCGTTGTCGGCGTTTTGCTTGATGTTGGCGGCCATCTCTTCCATCGAGGCCGAGGCCTCCTCGGCGGCCGAGGCTTGTTCGGTGGCGCCCTGGCTGACCTGCTCCGAGGCCGAGGATAGCTCCTGGCTGCCGGCCGAGACGTTTTCCGACGCCGAGATCGCGTCGCCGACCACGCCGCGCAGGCGGTCGATCATGACGTTCACGTGGCCCAGCAGGTCGGCGATTTCGTCCTTGGTGGTGATGGCGATGGTCTGGGTCAGGTCGCCGTCGGCCACGAGGCCGACCGCCGAGGTCGCGCGAGCCAGGCCCTTGCTGATGCCGACCATGATCCACGCCGCGAAGGCGGTCGCGGCGAGCAGGCCGACGATGATCATAACGATCAGGCTGTTGCGCGCCGAAGCGTAAAGGTCGTCGGTGTCCTTCGAGGCCTTCTGCAGTTCGGCGCGCTGGGCCTTGACCAAGCTGTCGGCGGCGGTCGAGACGGCCGTCACCGCCTTGGCGCCTTCGCCGAACGACAGCGCCGTGGCCTCGGCCACCTTGTCCTGCACGCCCAGGGTGCGGATCTGGGCGTCGACGACCTTGAACTCGTCGAAGCGGCGGCGCAGCTCGTCCCACTTCGGACGCTCTTCCGACGTGATCAGCGGTTCGGCCTCGGCCAGGGCGGCGTCGAACGCCTTGATGGCGTCGCCCGCCTTGGCGTCATATTTCAGCGCCTTGGCCGGATCCTTTTCAAAGATCGTGTTGGCCTCCTGGCGAACGGTCTCCAACATGGCGGTCTGCGCCCGGTGGGCGATGTCCAGCAATTGGGCCGGACCGGCGATCGCGGCGTTGATCGCGTTGTTCAGATTGTTCATCTGCACGGCGCCCATGGCGCCCACGCCGATGAGGATGGCAAGGGTCAGGCCAAAGGCCAGGCCGAGTTTCAGCTTGATCGTGAAGCGCATGAAATTGGTCCTCTGGTCCTAGTCGTCTTACACGCCCGTTTCGTCGGAAACGGCCTAACCCGCCGATGGTCCGTAGCTGGGGCCTGTCCCTGGAGTCCTTCGCGACGCTGGCTCGCGGCGGACGCTTTTTTTGTTATGGTGGGTAACAAGATTGCTACGATCCATTACATCTCGCCCAGTTCGCGCCCATCTCGTGAATTAGGGGTTAAGTCTGGGTGCAGCAGAATGTCGCATTGCGCGAGTGAATGCGGGTGTTCGCCGGAACGGCGACTCGGGGTTGAGGTGGTGGGAAAGGCTGGGCGCGGCAGGTTTAAGTGCGAACGGTTGAACCGCTCGACCGCGCTCTAAACGTTTGAATCTAAAGCCTGTCCGCTTCAAATGACGCCATTTGACGCGGGCAGGCTCTGGCGAAGCGGGGGCGATCGGCCCCGTCCACGATGGGTGACAGATCATGAGCGCGCGCGCGGGGCGCTTCGCCGATCCGCTGAGTCGGCCCTTGAAATGCGGCGTCCTCGACCGACTGCTCGGTCACGCGGTCCGTCAGGCCAAATATCGCGTTCGCGACGCGTTCGACGAAGCGATGAGCCCCTTTGGCCTGACCACCCAGAGGTTCACCGCCCTGATGCTGATCGCCGAGAACCCCGGCCTGACCCAGGCGGACATCGCCAAGGTCATGGGCATCGCGCGTTCGGGCGCCGCGGCGATCGTCGTCGCCCTGGAGGAACGAGACCTCGTCGAGCGCGCGCCCTCCGCCGACGCCCGCGCGTTCGCGCTGGCCCTGTCGCCGCACGGCCGAGAAGCGCTGCCCGACCTGGTGGCGCGCGTCGAGGCGCACGAGCGATCGCTGTCTCGCAATCTCTCCCCCGAAGAGGTCGAGACCCTGAAAGCCCTCTTGGCCCGGATCGGCGGGTAGAGCCTCGCGCGGAAAAGCGGACGCCGATTTCCCATATCGCTTTACGGGAGGCGGCTAAACGCCTGCAAAGCCGTCTCCATCGGACCAGAGGCGCCGCCAATTCCGTCGCCGGCGGTTCGCTGTGTTGGAAGGCCCGCTCGGCGAATGATCGAGGTTGCGTAAAAACTCGCGACGGTTGCTTCTTAACCAGCCGTTCCGGCAATCATAGGTCCCGTGGAGATCGGTTTCGCCGGCGGTGTCCGGCGCCGCCCCGGAAGGCGGCGCCGCGCTTTCAGGCGGTGACGTCCTGCGCTTCGAGGAAGCTCTTGGCGTCGAGGTCGTTCTTGATCTCTCGGTCCCACCGCCGCAGCTGGCCGCAGGCTTCGAGGAATTCCGCGACGTCCTCGGCGTCGTCCAGCAGGATGACCGCCTCGTCGCCCTGCTCGATGCCCGCCTTCTTGAAGAGCGGCATGGCCGCGGCGGTGTGGCCGATGAACTTGCCGTGCGCGAAGGCGTCGTTGACGAAGTCCAGGGCGGTCTTGTCCTTGGCCAGCGTCTTGGCCCCCATCTCGGAGACCACCAGGGCGACGGCGTCGTACAGCACCGACGGACCGCCATCGATCTTCTGCTTGGCCTCGACCATCGTGCCGTCGTCGAGTTCGGCTCCGGCGATGCGCGGCGCGACGACCTCGTAAACGGCCTTCATGGCCTTGACCTGGTCCGTCAGGGCGGCGACCAGCGCGGCCGGCGCGCCGTCGGTCACCAGAATGCCCAGCTTACGGCCCTCGAACGAACCGGTAATGCGCTTGACGATGCTGAGGGCGTCGGACGGCGGCAGGTCCAGGCGCGTCGGCCGCCCGGCCGGCGCCGGCTGGGGCAGGGCCTTCAGACCCAGGCCGCTGGCCACCGCCTTGGCCAAGGCCTCGTCGATGTTCAGGAGGTGGGCGACCATGCGCTGGCGAATGTCGGCCCGCTCGCATTTGGAAAGCTCGAACACCAGCGCGTCGCCGATATGCTTCTGCTCGATCGGCGCCTGACTGATGAAGAACTGCCGGGCCTGGCTGTAATGGTCGCCGAACGACTCGGGACGCAGCTGGACCTTCGGACCCGCGACCTGCTCGGCGAAGGGCTTGTAGCCCGCCGTGGGGCTCTCGCGGGGACCGCCCCAGGTGTTGGGCTCATAGTTCGCCCGTCCGCTGGGATTGCGCATCGCCATGTGCCCGTCCTGCTGGAAGTTATGCACGGGACAACGCGGCGCATTGATCGGAATGTGGGTGAAGTTGGGCCCGCCTAGGCGCTTTAGCTGGGTGTCCAGATAGGAGAAGTTGCGGCCCTGCAGCAGCGGGTCGTTCGAGAAGCCGATACCCGGCACGACGTTCTGGGTGCAGAAGGCCACCTGTTCGGTCTCGGCGAAGAAATTGTCGACCCGACCGTTCAGCACGAAGCTGCCGATGACGCGGACTGGGATCTGTTCCTCGGGGATGATCTTGGTCGGATCCAGCACGTCGAATTCGAACTGTTCGGCGAACGCGTCGTCGAACAGCTGCACGCCCAGATCCCACTCGGGCGGATTGCCCAGATCGATGGCGTCCCACAGGTCGCGTCGGTGGTAGTCGGGGTCGGCGCCGTTGATCTTCATCGCCTCGTTCCACATCACCGACTGCAAACCCAGGCGCGGCTTGAAGTGGAACTTGACGAAGGTGCTCCGGCCCTCGGCGTTGATCAGCCGGAATGTATGGACCCCAAAGCCTTCCATGAACCGGAAGCCCCGCGGAAGGGCGCGATCGGACATGACCCACATGATCATGTGCATCGACTCCGGGGTCAGCGAGATGAAGTCCCAAAAGTTGTCATGGGCGGTCTGGGCCTGCGGGAACTCACGATCGGGGGCCGGTTTGGCGGCGTGGACCAGGTCGGGAAACTTGATCGCGTCCTGGATGAAGAAGACCGGGATGTTGTTCCCGACGAGGTCCCAGTTGCCTTCCTTGGTGTAGAACTTCGCCGCGAAGCCGCGCACGTCGCGGGCCAGGTCGAAAGAGCCCTTGTTGCCGGCCACCGTCGAGAAGCGCACGAACATCGGCGTTTCCTCGCCAACCTCTGTCAGAACCCTGGCGGTCGTCACGTCGGCCAGCGACTCCTTCAACGTGAAGACGCCATGCGCGCCATAGCCGCGCGCATGCACCACGCGCTCGGGGATGCGCTCGTGATCGAAATGAAAGATCTTCTCGCGGAAATGGAAATCCTCCAGCAGCGCTGGGCCGCGCGGACCCACGCGCAGGGTGTTCTGGTCATCGGCGACGGGAACGCCTTGTTGGGTGGTCAAGACCTGGCCGCCGTCCGGGGGCGTTTGATGCAGTTCCCCGGCCTGGCCGATTTCCGTCGGAAATTCGGCCGCGTTCGAGGGCGCGCCTGTGTCCTTGCCGATCGCCTTGGGCATGCTGACTCCGTGGATTGCGAGGGTTTGCCCCCGAGGGGGGCCTAAGTCTCAATCCCGGGACGCGCGGTGCGTTTCGGTAAGCATCAAAGGTTGGTCGGGAGCGCGGAGGTCAGGCGGCGATCTCGCCTTCTTCGCCTGGCCTTAGGCCGAGCCGCTCCCGCAGCGCCGCCGCGCCCTCGGCGGTCAGCCGCACCGCGCGGCCCTTGGTCTCCAACGCCAGCCAGCCGCGCGCGGTCATGGCCTCCAGCAGTTTCACGCCCAGCGGTCCGGCCAGGTGATGGCGACGCTCCGTCCAGTCGAGGCACTGCCGCGCCACGCCGCGCGGGGACCGCAGGGCATCGACCTCGACGCCCAGATCCTCGAACCAGCGGCGCCCCTCGGGCGTGACGTCGTAGAGCTTTTCGGCCGCCGGGCGGATCAGGTCCTTGCCGACCAGCGCCTCGCAGACCTTCACGCCCAGGCGGCCGGCCAGGTGGCCATAACAGCAGCGGGCGTCGCGCAGGGCGCGGGCCTTGGGCGACCGGGGGATCTCCAGCGAGCGCACAGGCGCCGCCAGCACCGACAGGGCCTCGATGGCGTGGGCGACCTCGGCGCTAGCGAGGCGGTAGTAACGATGCCGGCCCTCGCGCTCGACCTTCAGCAGGCCGCCGTCGACCAGCTTGGCCAGGTGATTGCTGGCTGCCTGGGCCGTGACGCCGGCGGCCCAGGCGAGGGCGCTGGCGGGCTGGGCGCGACCATCCTGCAAGGCCTGCAGCATGGCGGCGCGGGTCGGGTCGCCGATCAGGGCGGCTGGCGAGGCGATGTTGGCGTCCATATCGGCATCATAGGCCCATCGCCGGGCGAATGGTTCATCGGCGCGTGTAGCATCGCGGCGGCGGTTCGGAGCAAGAGAAGGGCCATGAGCAAGACCCGCCTGCCCTGGATCGCCGCCGCCGCCAGCTTCGGCTTCTTCGTCACCCAGCTGGACGTGACCATCGTCAATGTCGCGCTGGACGCCATCGGCAAGGCGTTCGACGCCCCGACGGCGCAGCTGCAGTGGGTCGTTGACGCCTACATCCTCGCCCTGGCGGCTATGCTGCTGTCGGCCGGCGCGGTCGCTGACCGGGCGGGACCCCGCCGGGCGTTTGTGGCCGGCCTGCTGCTGTTCGGCGTGGCCTCGGCGGCTTGCGGCCTTGCCGCGAGCCCGCTGATGCTCATCCTGTCCCGCGTGGCCCAGGGCGCGGCGGGGGCGCTGCTGATCCCGCCGTCGCTGGCCCTGATCGCCCACGCCGCTCATGGAGACGACCGCAAGCGCGCCTCGGCCGTGGGCTGGTGGACCGCCGCTGGCGGCGTGTCGATCGCCGCCGGCCCGGTGCTGGGCGGGCTGCTGGTCGAGACCCTGGGCTGGCGCTGGGTGTTCTTCGTCAACCTGCCTGTCTGCGTGACCGGCGCGGTCCTGACTCTGCTGGTCGCGCCGCCGACGCCGGCCAAGCCGAAGGTCCCGTTCGACATTCCGGGCCAGGCGATGGCGGTGGCCGCCGTCTCGCTGCTGGTCGGCGGACTGATCGAAGGCGGACATCGAGGCTGGGCCGGCGCGCCGCTGCTGGCCCTGATCGCGGGCGTGGTCCTGACCGGCGCCTTCGGGCTCTTCGAGCGGCGCGCGGAGCATCCTGCCATGCCGCTCGGCGCCTTCCGCGAGCGCCCGGCCTGGACGGCCGTCGTGGTCGGCTCGGCGCTGAACTTCACCTATTATGGCCTGATCTTCGTGCTGGGGCTCTTCATGCTGCGCGCCCTGCGCTGGAGCCCCTCGCGGGCGGGCCTGGCCTTCCTGCCGCTGACGGCGACCTTCATCGTCTCGAACCTGGCCAGTGGCGGGCTGGTGGCCCGCTTCGGCGCGCGGGCGGTGACGACGGCGGGTGTGTTGATCGCGGCCTGCGGCTACGTCCTGACGGCGCGGCTGGGCGCGGGGAGCGGCCTGGCCGAGATGCTGCCCGGCTTCGCCTTGATCCCCGGCGGCATGGGCCTGGCCATCCCGGCCCTGACCAGCGGCCTCCTGGCCAGCGTCGACAAGCACGACGCCGGCGCCGCCTCGGGCGCCCTCAACGCCTGCCGCCAGGTGGGCGGGGCCGCGGGGGTGGCCATCTTCGGCGCGCTGGCGGGGCGGGATGTGGTCTCCGGCCTCCACGCCTCGGGCCTGAGCGCGGCGGCGCTGCTGGTCGGCGCGGCCTTCATTTCGGCTGGCGCGCCGCGCTTTTTCCGACCGGCTACAGCGGGCTGAGCAAGGACGCCGCGGGAGGGGGGCGGAGCACGCGCTATTCGTTGCGCGCCTAAACTGGAAATCCTGACTCTTTTGAGACGTTCGGAGGGGCCGTTTCCCAGTCAACAGGATCAGAGCGGGCTATGCGAGGAGCGGCGCGGCGAGGGTCCGTCGCGCGTCGTCTCAAGCCTCGCCAGCAGCCTGTTGTAGGTCGATTGGCGTATGGGCCGACCGTCGCGTAGCGAGCGCCACGTGGTCTCGCTGACTCCCAGCACCTCTTGAAGCCAGACCTTGGTCACCGCCGGAAGCGCCTTGCGGATGACGAGAACCTGCTCTTGGTCGACAAGCACCATGTTCATCTTTGATCTCCTTCGAACGACGCGTTGGTCCCTCGAACCGTCGGCGAGCGCGGCGCGTCGACGGAGGACTGACTTACGGCTTCAGGGTGCGCGCGCGCATCGCGGCCGAGCCCTTCAGGGCCAAGTTGTCGGCGGCGGCGCCGACCCCGACCTGATAGGCGCCCTTGTCGAGCACCCACCGCTTGGCCTTGGCGTCGAAGCTGGCCAGCAGGCGGGGATCGGCGGTCAGGGTGACGCGGCGGGTCTCGCCAGGCTTGAGGTCGATCTTCTCGAAGCCGATCAGGCGCTGGGTCGCCTTGCCCGCCGCGTCGGTCAGATAGACCTGCGGCGCGTCCTTGCCGGCGCGCCGGCCGGTGTTGGTCACGTCGAAGGCGACCGTCAGGGTCTGGCCGCCCGTCACCTTCAGATTGGCGTAGGCGAAGCTGGTGTAGGAAAGGCCGTAGCCGAATGGAAACAGCGGCTTTTGGCCCGTGGCGGCGAAGCGGCGATAACCGACGTCCGCGCCCTCGGAATAGACCACGTCGAAGGGGGTCTTCTCCGGCAGGCCAAGACCCGGCGAATGGACGCGCGGATACTGCTCGATCGACGCCGGGAAGGTCACCGGCAGGCGGCCGGACGGATTGACCACGCCAAACAGCACGTCGGCGATGGCCTCGCCGCCCTTCGCGCCCGAATACCAGGCCTCGATCACCGCGCCAGCCTTGTCGAGCCAGGGCATCGAGACCGGACCGCCGGTCTGCAGGACCACGATGGCGTTCGGATTGGCGGCGGCGACGGCGGCGATCAGGGCGTCCTGGCCGTTCGGCAGCGACAGGTCCGGCGCGTCCTCGCCCTCGCCCATCCATTGGTTGCCGAACACCACCACCACGTCGGCGGCCTTGGCGGCGGCGACGGCGGCCGACAGGTAGCGACCGTCGTCGAAGGTCACCTTGGCCTCCGGCGCGGCCTTGCGGATCGCCGCCAGCGGCGAGGAGCCGTTGAAGTACTCGCTGCGGAACGGCCCCATCATGCCCTCGCCGCCCAGCGGGATCACGGCCTTGGCGCCGCCGGGCGGCACGACCTGGGACGAGCCGCCGCCCGACAGCACGCCGGCGTCGGCGTGGCCGCCGATCACGGCGATGGTCTTGGCGGTCTTGGCCAGCGGCAACAGGTCGTCGCGGGTCTTTAGCAGGACAATGCCCTCGGCCGCGGCGGCGCGGGCTATCTCGGCGTTGGCGGCGGCGTCGATGGCCCCGCCCGGCGCGACCGGCTTGTCGAACAGGCCGGCGGCGAACATCGAGCGCAGAATGCGACGGCTGGCGTCCGACAGGCGCGCGGCGGGGATTTCGCCCTTCTCGACGGCCGCCTTCAACGGCGCGCCGAACCAGACCTGGGCGTCCAGCTGCTCGCCCGACTGCTGGTCCAGGCCCTTGAGGATGTAGTCGGTGGCGTGGACCGCGCCCCAGTCCGACATCACCCAGCCCTTGTAGCCCCAGTCGCCCTTCAGCACCTCGTTCAGCAGGTGGTGGTTGCCGCAGCTATAGTCGCCATTGACCTTGTTGTAGGCGCACATCACCGCGCCCGGCTGGCCCTTCTCGATGGCGATCTCGAAGGCCAGGAGGTCGCTCTCGCGGTGGGCGGCCTCGTCGATCACCGCGTTGGCGAAGTGGCGGCCGGTTTCTTGGCCGTTCAGGGAGAAGTGCTTGATCGTCGAGACGACCCCCTGGTCCTGGATGCCCTTGATCGCCGCGCCCGCCAGGTTGCCGGCCAGCCAAGGATCCTCGCCGACATATTCGAAGTTGCGGCCGTTGCGCGGGTCGCGCGCCAGGTTGACGCCGCCGGCCAGCTGGACGTTGAAGCCCTTGGCCCGCGCCTCGCGCCCGACCACCGCTCCGCCCTCATAGGCCAGCCTGGTGTTGAAGGTCGCCGCCAGCGACAGGCCCGACGGCAGCGCCGTGGCCCCGTCGCCCGGACGCACGTTCAGCGGATTGGTCACGCCCAGGCTGGCGTCGCTCTCGTTGACGGCCGGGACGCCCAGGCGCGGAACGCCAGGAATATAGCCCGCCGACCCGATCGCGCCCTCCGGCTTCTTGATCCCGAAGATCGGCATCGACATCGGCCCGTGCAGCAGGCCGATCCGCTCGTCCTGCGTCAGCGCCTTGTCCAGCAGCGCCGCCCGCTCGTCCGGCGAAAGCTTGGCGTCCATCCAGGGAAGCTCGGGAGACACGGCGGCCTGAGCGGTGCTCGACATCGCCAACACCGACATGCTCGCGGCGAGCAACAGCGCCCGCGCGGGTCGCGCGGCGGAGGCGGCGGATTTGTGATGGCCCACTCGTCCAGTCGCGACGACCACGGGCGCGGCTGAGGCAAAAGAGGCCAGACCACTCGTGTCGAACTTTGGCGTGAAAGGCATGGGCTCCCCCTAACGATTGCGACCTCCTGTTGGCGAGGTCTGTGCTCCACCGCTTCTCCGGCGGGGATGAGAGCGTTTTACGCGCGAACGAAAACGTTTTCTATAGCAATCGAAATTGGTCAGGCCTCTTTTTTTACAGCTGAGGACGACGTGACTTCTGGCTAGGGAGCCGGATGGGCGTCAGATGGGGGACGCGCGACGGACTGGCGTCGAACCAGGCGGTAGTCGAGCTTACGCTCCTGAACCCGCGCCCGGAAGCGACGGTCTCCGAACCCGCCGATCAGCATGTCGACCGCGGCCTCCGCCATTTCGGCGATGGGTTGATGCACGGTCGTAAGCGGCGGCCAAGAGGTTTCGCCGCCCGGGGCGTTGTCGAAGCCGACCACGGAAAGGCGTTCAGGCACGGCGACGCGGTGCTTGGCCGCGGCGGCCAGCGCGCCGATGGCCATCTCGTCGTTGCCGGCGAAGATCGCGGTCGGCGCCGGCTCCAGGGCCAGCAAGGCCTCGGTCGCGTTGAAGCCCGACATGCCGAAGAAGTCGCCTTGGGCGATCCAGGCGCTAGGGACGCTCACGCCCCGCTCGGCCATGGCGGCCAGATAGCCCGCCTTGCGCCGCACCGCGGCGCGGTGGTCCGCCGGACCATCGATGTAGGCGATGCGGCGGTGTCCCAAGTCCCAGAGCGCCAAGGTCTGCTCGCGAGCGGCCTCTTGGTCATCCATCCAGACATAGGGCGAGCGCGCCTCGTCGCTGTTGGGCGCCAGGCGGACATACGGGATCGCCGCATCCTCGATCGCGGCCAGCAGGTGGGGATCATCCGAGAGCGGCGGCGTCAGGATCAGTCCGTCGAAGGCGGCCGAGCGCACGAACGCGGCCAGCGCCTCGGGGCTGGGCATGCCGTCGGCGCTCTCGATCTGCTCGACGAGGAGGTGATAGCCGGCCCGACGGCAGGCTCGGGTCGCCCCAAGCTGGACCTCGCCAAGATAGTGGTAGCCGCCCAGGCGCAAGAAGAGCGCGCCGATCAGATAGTTGCGCCGCCCCGACAGGGCGCGCGCGGAGACGTTGGGCCGATAGCCCAGCCGCTCGACGATCTCGAGAACGCGGCCGCGAACCTCGGCGCCGGCGCCTTCGCCACGGTTAAGGACGCGCGAAACAGTGGCGATCGACACGCCGGCTTCCCGCGCGATGTCCTTGATCGAAACGCCCTTGTCGCCGCTCTTGTCCATCGCCCCTGGTCTATCAGGAATTGTTCGCCCGACGAGCCCCCAGCGCCGGCCCTCGACAAAAAGGCGGCGCGCCGTCGAAGGCGCGCCGCCGGTCGCCAGAGCGGCGAAGATCCCGGGATCCATGGGAGGCGGTCCCGGGGAGAAACGCGATCAGGTCGCCGCGCGCCGCGCGCGCTCTAGAAGCCCATGCGGGCGCGCACGCCGACATAGCGCCTGGAATTGCGCGGCAGCAGCTGAGCCACCCCACCGGCGTTCGACGAACCGGTGTAGCCTAGAGACGTCGCATAGTGCTGATCGAAAAGGTTGTTGACGAACAGCGCCACCCGATAGGCATCCTCGTCGCGGCCCGCCACGCCGATGCTGGCGTTGACGACGCCATAGGCTTTCTGGCGCGAGATAGGCGTGCCCAGCAGGTCGAGCATGACGGCGCTCTGATGGGTGTATTCGGCGGTCACGAACCCGTCGAAGGGCATGCTCGGGAGCGCGACGTCATAGGCGCCGGCCAGCGAGTACTTGAACTTCGGCGAATTGGCCAAGGTCTTGCCCGACAGGTCCTGGAAGCTCGATGAGCCGACCGGACGGCAGCCTTGGGCGAGCGTCTGACCCGTGTAGCAGGGCGCGTTGGCGAATTCGCGGATTGTCGCGTCCGTATAGGCCGCCGAGGCGTCGATGCGCAGGGCGCGGACCGGCTTGGCGGACACCTCGACCTCGACGCCCTTGCTGCGGAGCGCGCCCACATTGCTGAGCTGGGGCACGATGGTCCCGTCCGGCTGGGTGACGCCGCCCTGGGCCTGGAAGTCGGTGAAGTCCGTCAGGAAGCCGGTGACGTTCAGTTGGACGCGTCTGTCGAGGATGCGGCTCTTCAGGCCCAGCTCATAGGCCTTGCTGGTCTCCGGTCGGACGGGATTGGCGGCCCGCCCGGGGTTAAAGCCCGTGCTGATGTCGAAGCCTTGCCCCTTGTAGCCGGTCGAGAAGGAGGCGTAGCCCATCACGTCGCGCGCCAGATCCTGACGAAGCGCGACCTTATAGGTGACGTGATCGTCCTTGGACTTGCCCGCGCAGACGGACAGGCACGTGGCGTTGTTCGCGGGCGGGCTGGCCGTCGGCGTGGTGTTGATGAAGGTGGCCTGAATTTCCTCGTGGTTGAACCGCAGGCCGCCGTCGAGATGGGTCCTCTCGCCGACGTGGTAGGTCATCTGGGTAAAGGCGGCCATGGTCTTGGTGCCGGCGGTCGCCGCCCAGCTGGTCGCGGCGTTGGGGCCCCGGGCGTAGGATCGGTTGGAGTCGCCGTTGGCGTAGAACAGGGCGAAGAGGTAGTCGAGCTTGCGAACGCCGCTCGACACCAAGCGCAGCTCCTGGCTGAAGTTGGTCGAATGGAACGGACCGCCGGCGGTCGAGCCCTTCGGCAGGATGCTGGTCGGGTCGGCGTTGTTCAGCAGCGTGGGCGTGCCCAGGGTGTCCAGGTCTTCCAGGAAGCGGAAGCGCCAGTCCTGATAGCCCGTGATCGAGACGAGGTTGGCGCCGCCCAGATCCAGGCTCACGCGGCTCGTCAGGGTTGTCTGCTTGCTGGTGTTCTTCGGCTCGGTGTCGAGGCGGATCTTGTAGTTGTCATCCCCGGGCGTCAGGCCCACGGCGGAAAGGGCCAGGGGCGCGCCGAAGGCGCTGGCGCCCGGTTTGATGCTCTGGAAGGTCCGCACCTGACCGTCGGTCTTGGTATTGGTGTGCGCGGCGGTCAGGCTGATGTTCAGGTTCTCGGTCGGGTCCAGTTCCAGCCGCCCGCGCACGCCGTAGGCGCGCTCGCCGTTCAGCTTGTGACCGGTGTTGAGGTTTTTGATGTAGCCGTCACGGTCACCATAGAAGGCGTTGAGGCGGAAGCCGGCCTTGTCCGAGATCGGCCCGGAGACCATCCCCTCGACGCGCTTTTCACCGTCGCTGGTCAGGGTTCCGCCCACGGAGCCCTTCAGGGTCTTGGTCGGCTTTTGCGTCACGATGTTGATGACGCCGGCCGCAGAGTTCTTGCCGAACAACGTGCCTTGCGGGCCGCGCAGCACTTCGAGGCGGGCGATGTCGTTGAGGCCCGAGAAGGCTTGGGCTTGTTGCAGCAGCGCGACGTCATCGACCACGACCGCGACGCTCGGCTCGATGCCGATGCTGAACGAGAAGGTGCCGATCCCGCGCAGGTTGATGCTGTTGCCGGTGGCGTTGGTGTTTTCAGTGACCGTCAGGCTGGGCGAGACGCGGACCACGTCGGTGACTTGAGACACGTTGCGCGCTTCCAGCTGTTCGCTGGTCACCGCGCTGACGGCGGCCGGCACGTCTTGCAGGTTTTGTTCGCGCTTTTGAGCCGTGACGACGATCTCGTCGAGCGCGACATTCTGCTCGGCCGACTTGGGAGCGGCTTGCGCCCAAACCTGTCCCGACGCCGCGATCATCGCGGCGCTCGCCATCCAAAGAAGACGCCTGTTCATTTCCCCTCCGATTGTTATTCGCGCCAGGCTTTCCGGTCGCGCTCAATCTGTCTGACCAATTCTTGGGACGTATGAATTTGGGTCAACCTCTTTTTGCCTGACATCTTCGCGGCGCCGGCGCAAAATCGCCCGCGCCGACCCGTCGGCCCGCGCGCGGTCGGCGCGGGCGGCGGATGTCGAGGCCAAGGGGAGGATGTCGAGTGGCAATTCGCGCGAAGGGTGCGGCGGATCGATCAGCCGGCGACGATGGCGCGATCAGCGGCGATCGCCTCTACCAGCGATTGGCGCGCCATATCTTCGATGACCTGGTGGATGGACGGTATGCGATCGGCAGCCGCCTGCCGGCCGAGCGTGAGCTCTGCGCCGAGTATGGCGCTAGTCGCCCCGCCGTGCGGGAGGCGCTGATCGCGCTCGAGGTCCAGGGTTATCTCGATATCCGAGTGGGTTCGGGGGCCTATGTCCGGCGGCTGCCCGGCCTGGAGGATCACCCCGGTTTCGCCATCACCGCCTTCGAACTCACCGAAACGCGCCTGGCTTTCGAAGGTGAAGCGGCGGCCCTGGCGGCCAAGCAGATCACCGACGAGGAGATCGCCAAGCTTGAAGGGCTGCTGGAGGCGATGGTCGCCGAGAACCTTCGCGCCAAGGTGACGGAGGACGCCGATCGCGAATTCCACATGACCATCGCCCGCGCGACGCGAAACGCCGGGGTCGTGCTGACGATCGAGGAGTTGTGGCGCCTGCGCTCCACCTCTCCGGCCTGCGCTCTGCTCCATGACAAGGCCCGCAGCGCCAAGATCCGCCCGGTGGTGGCCGAGCACCGCCGCATCGTTGACGCGCTGAAGGTCCGGGATCCCCACGCGGCGCGAGCGGCCATGCGCGCGCACTTGGCCGCCGTCATGGACCACCTGCTGTTCACGACCGAGGAGATGGCGCTGGAAGAGGCCCGTCGCGCCGCCGCCGGCGTGCGGGCCCGGTACTCATCCGCGCTGGACGAAAGCTGACTGACCAATTTTGAAGATTGATCTGGCAGATTCAGCGGTAGTCGCTAAGCTCGCGCCAAAGTCGCCATTGAGCGATGTGGGAGGCTTGCCGATGAAACGATTGTTCCTGGCCACGACCATGGCCGCCCTCATCGCCCCCGCCGCCGTCATGGCCGCGCCTGTCGCCAGCCCGATCCGAATCGAAACGCCGCTGGCCCAGGACTGGCGGTTTCGCCAGGACGACACGCTGAGCGGCGTCGAGCGCCCGGACTTCGACGATCAAAACTGGCGGCGTGTCAGCGTCCCGCACACCTGGAACCGAGTGGGGCTGTATCAGCCCGGTGCGGTCGAGCGCCTGAACAAGGCCGAAAACATCAACAAAACCCAGGGCGTGGGCTGGTACCGGCTCACCTTCGCCGCGCCCAAGCTGAACGGCCGCCGCGCCTATCTCCAGTTCGACGCGGTCAGCCGCACGGCCAAGGTCTGGCTGAACGGGGTCTATCTGGGCGAGCACCAGGGCGGCTTCTCACGCTTCCGGCTCGACGCCACCGACGCGCTGCGCGGCGACGGCCAGAACCTGCTGGTCGTGCGCGCGGACAACAGCAAGCCCGCGCCGGGCTCGCCGACGGTCGACAACCTCCCGCTGACCGGAGACTTCTTTGTCCACGGCGGCCTCTACCGCCCGGTGAGCTTGGTGGTGACGAACGCCGTCCACTTCGACATGCTCGATTTCGGCGGTTCCGGCGTCTATGCCCGCACCACCGCCTTGAGCGCTGATAAGGCCATCATCGAGGTCAAGGCGAGGCTGCGGAACGACCTGAGCCGCGCCGCGGCGGTGCGCGTGGTCTCGCGCCTCCGCGACGCCGATGGCAAGGTCGTGGCGCGGGCCATCGCCTCGGCCGGCCTTCCGACCAAGGGCGGACAGGAGTCGACGCTGTCCTTGTCGGTCTCGAACCCGCGCCTCTGGAACGGGGTGATCGACCCTTACCTCTATCGGCTCGAAACCGAGCTGGTCGGCCGCGATGGGAAGGTGCTGGATCGCGTCTCCTCGGCGTTCGGCGTGCGCCAAATGGGCTTTGATCCGGAGAAGGGCTTCTTGCTGAACGGCAAGCCCTATCGCTTGCGGGGCGTGGGCTACCACCAGGATCGCGAGGGCAAGGGCTGGGCGCTTTCGCCCGCCGACATCGAAGAGGACGTGGCGATCCTGCGCGAGATGGGCGCCAACTCCATTCGCCTGACCCACTACCAGCACGGCCAGACCATCCACGATCTGGCCGACAAGTATGGCTTGGTGTTGTGGGACGAAATCCCCCTGGTCTCGGCCTGGACGACGGGCGGCGCCCTGGAGCCGACGCCCGCCCTGGTCGAGAACGCCAAGCAGCAACTGCGCGAGCTGATCCGCCAGAACTACAACCATGCCTCGGTCGCCAACTGGGGCATCGCCAATGAAGTCGATTTCGGCAACTCCTTTCCCGCCTTCCTCACGGGCTACAAGGACGGCAAGGCGCCGGACCCGATGCCGCTGCTCAAGACGCTGAACGATCTCGCGCACCAGGAAGACGCCGGCCGCCCCACGGCGCTGGCGACCTGCTGCGAGGGCCGCGTCTTCGCCGCCGGCGTGGACGTGCCGACGACGGCCGAGGCCGCGGACCTTGGCGGCGCCAACCGCTACTTCGGCTGGTACTTTGGCGCGCCCGACGACCTGGGACCGCACCTCGACGCTCTACACGCCAAGCGCCCGCATCAGCCGCTATCGGTGACCGAATACGGCGCCGGCGGCGGCGTCACCCTGCACACCGACGACGTGCTGGGTGGGCCGATCGACTCGCGCGGCCGGGCGCAGCCCGAGGAGTACGAGAGCTACATCCACGAGACCGCTTGGGCGGCGCTGTCGCGGCGCTCCTACCTCTGGGGTTCCTGGCTGTGGAACGCCTTCGACTTCGGCACCACCATTCGTCACGAAGGCGACGCCGACGACATCAACACCAAGGGCTTGGTCACCTACGACCGTAAGGTCCGCAAGGACGCCTGGTACTTCTACAAGGCCAATTGGACGACCACTCCGACCGTGCACATCAATGGTCGGCGCTATGTCGACCGGGCCTATCCGGTGACGGACGTGCGGGTCTATTCAAACGGCGCGGCCACCGACCTGACGCTGAACGGAAAGTCCCTGGGTCAGCGGACCGAGTGTCCGCAACGCGTCTGTGTCTGGCGGGCCGTCCGCCTCCAGCCGGGCGAGAACGTGCTGGTCGCCAAGACGGAGGTCCAGAACCAGACGGTCGAAGATCGTATCGTCTGGCGCCGTCCCGCCGACCCCAAGGCGCCGATCCGCATCGACGCGGGAACCCTTATCGGCGCGGGCAAGACGACGGCGTTCGGATCGGACGCCTTCTTTACCGGCGGCCAAGCGCTCTCGGCCAATACGTCGGCGGACTATGGGCGTCCGGAGGTTCGCGCCGCCATCACCGGGACCGATGAGGTCGATGTCGCCGCGAGCTACCGCCAGGGTCGCTTCTCCTACGCCGTCCCCGTCGCGCCTGGTCGCTACAGCGTGCGCCTGACCTTCGTCGAGCCGAACCTCGCCGCTGGCGCGCGTCGCTTCGACGTCCTTGTCAATGGCGCGCTGGTCCTCAAGAACCTGGACGTCGCCGCCGAAGGGGGCGGCGCGCTGAAGGCGGTCACCAAGGCGTTCGAGGCGGAGGCGCGGAACGATGGCCTGACGCTGCGGTTCGTCCCCACCCAGGGCGAAGCGATCGTCTCGGCTATTGAGATCAAGCCGGTCGACTAGGGCTCCACAGGTGCTCGCTGCTTGATCGCCTACTCAGGCTTTTACGCCTCGTCCTTCGAAGACTTGATGCTCCTCCCGAAGATTGAACAGTGCACTGGTTGAAATTCCGACTACAAAGGGCTGGCAACCCTCGGGCACGATGGTGCTCGCGCCGCATCTCGGTCGCAGATGGTGCTGTAAAGGCGAAGCTTTAAGTTCCACGACTCACCCGCGGCCGTTTCGACCGTCCTACCGAAGATCCGGTGTGTGGAGTGATGGCGAAGTCTGCTGTGGCGCACGGCGGAAGTCTTGGCCCGGAAAGGGCCGCGGGGATGGGGGCTTGCTTGGAAGAGGGCGTCGCGGTCGCACGAAATGCGACCGCGATGAGGTGGTGTTAGGAGCCTTTGCCGAACCGTTGTCGGAAATCGCTTAGGGTGATCGTGAAGTCGTCCTGGCCGTGGAAGTCCACGTCGGACAGCGCCGGCTTTTCCTTGGCCTTGTACCAGGCGGCGTATTGCGCCGTGTCGCGGCTGCTCTTGTTGTAGACGGTGGAATAGGTTCGCACCGCGATGGTCGGCGTCGCATCGCCTAGATGGAAGGTCATCATCCGTAACCAGCCGTCGCCGATGCCGACATAGGGGTTGTTCACGCCCGCGTCGATCGCTGTCTGATGGCGGTCCTGATAGTCGCTGAGCACCTGCACGACCTTGTGGCCGAAGCGGTTGTCATCGGTCCGCAGGGCCTGACCGTGCTCGTGGCCGCACAGCACAAGGAAGATCTGGTCGTGCTGGCTGATGAACTTGTCCCAGACCATCTGCGGGGTGTTGTCGTTAGGGTCGACGGCGTTGTTGTCGATGATCGGGTTGGGCAGCCGGCGGCCGTCATTGTCCATGTAGTCGTGGGTCGTGACGATGGTCGGCAGGCCGGGGTGCTTGCGGATGACTTCGGCCGCCCACGCCAGGCTGTCGTTGGTTGGGTCGAATCGCAGGCCGATATGCAGGAAGGTGTAGCCGCCGGCCTTGAAGATCTGGGCGCTGTCGGCGCCGCCGTCATGCGAGTCCACGTACCAGGGCTTGCCCTTGAAGAACGCCGAGTCCGCGCCGAACACCGCATCGAAGTTCGTCAGGCCGCCGGCGTGCAGCATGCCAATGTCCTCGGGTCCCTTCACCACCGCCTTGGGCGGGTGGTTCACGTCGGTCCACATGGCGTCGTGGTCATGGTTGCCGGGCACGACGGCGAAGGGCGTCTTGCCGTCCAGCATGGCGTAGCCTTCGCGCGCCGTCGGCATCTCGATCTCGCGCACCTTAGGCGTGGGGGCGAATTCGTGGTCCATGACCGGATTGGGCGCGCGCTTGAAGCCGCGGGCCACGTGGTCGGGATCCATCTCCAGGCTCTGATGCTGCCAGACGTCGCCCAGGCCCACGACGAACGCGACGTCGCCGCCCTGGCTTTTGAGCCGGCTAGAGACGTAACGCAGCTGGTCCAGGAACATGTCGCGGCCGTCGAACGGGAAGCCGGCGACCTTCTGGTGGGTGTAGTCGATATAGTTTTGCGTGTCGGGCAGGACGGCGATCGAGAAGTCGCGAGTCTCCGCCGCGTGGGCCGGCGCCGCCACCAGGGTCAGCGACAGCAGGAGAGCGGCCCGGCTGAAGGGGGTCTTCATGGTGTGATGTCCTTGGCTGGGGATCAGAATTGCGCGCGCAGGGTCGCGCCGTAGCTGGCGAACTCGCCGAAGAACGGCACGTAGACGCCGGGCAGCAGGCTGCCGTAGCTGAGGTAATTGGCGACGTAGTGCTTGTCGGTGACGTTGCGGCCCCAAACGCTGAAGTCCCAGCGTCCATCGGCGGCGCGAAGCCCCGCGCGCAGGTTCAGCAGGCCATAGCCGCCGGTCCGCGAATAGGGCGAGTCATCGAGATAACCGTAGTAGTGGGACCGGAAGCTATATTCCGCCACGCCGTAGCCGGTCAGACGATCGGTGACGTTATGCTCGTAACGGGCGCTGGCGTTGGCGATCCAGCGGGGCGCGCCGGCCACCGGGCGTCCGGTCAAATCGCAGACGCTGACCGTCGAACCAGCCGGGCAGGGGCCGTTCTTGTAGGCCGCGTAGGTCGCGTCGTTGAACGAACCCGTGGCTGTCAGGGTCAGGCCCGTGAACGGGACGGCGGTCAGCTCGCCCTCGACCCCCTGGGTGCGCACGCTGCCGACATTGGTCAGCAGCTGGGCGACGTTGCCGTTGACCGTGGCGATGTAGGTCGCCTGGTAGTCGGAGACGTGGGTGTAGAAGGCGTCGACCGAGAACCGCAGGCGGCGCTGGAAGAACTCGCCCCGCAGGCCGGCTTCATAGCTGGTCGCCGTCTCGGGCTTGACGATCAGGCTGTCGGTCGTCTGGCCGGTGGCCGGCAGGCTGGTGTTGACGCCGCCGGCCTTCTCGCCGCGCGAGACGCTGGCGAAGTACATCAGGCTCGGCGTGGCGTGGTAGTCGGTGCTGAGCACGAAGGAGGGCGAGGTCTTGTCGGTGCTGACCTGGAACGGCGCCACCTTCTGGCTGACCAGGGCCGTGAGGGTCTGGCCGTTAAGGAGCGAACGCGGCGTGTCGCGCCACACGGTTTCCTGCTTCTTTTCGTAGGTCTCGCGCAGGCCGGCGGTAATGTTCCAACGGGGGGTCACATGCCAGGTCGCCTGGCCGAAGGCGGCGTAGCTGTGGGTCTCCGGCGTGGAATAGAGATCCCACTGGGTGTTGTTGTAGAGCAGCAGGCCCGCCAGGGCTGGCGAATACTGGGCATAGGTCGGCAGCAGGCCGTTGGGGATCCCGCTCAGCCAGGCCGCGGCGTCGGCGCCGTACTGGGTGATCGCCTGTACGTGCAGCTTCTGCTGGAAATAGTAGAGGCCTGCGACGGCGTCGACGTCGCCCATGCGCGGGAACTTGACCCGCAGCTCCTGGCTCAGCTGGTTGTGGTTGATCTTGTAGCCGCCGTTCAGCACGTCGGCCGCGGTGGCGTCGGTGTCGGAGTCCGAGGCGTAATGCCAGCGCCGGTAGGCCGTCAGCGAGGTGACGAGGAATTCGCCCAGCCGCCAGTTGGCCTCGGCCGAGAAGGCCGTCTGGCGCGTGCCGGTCTGGTCGTGCGCGCCGATATAGGTGGTCTCGCCTTCGGGATCGGCCTTCAGCACGGCGCCCACGGCGTTCAGCTTGGTCTGGAGGACCGTCTGCGTGACGCCCAGGGAATTCAGTGTCAGGACCGCGCCGGTGCTTTGCTGCTCGCGGTGATACTCGCCGATCAGGCGCAGGCTGAAGGCGTCGTTCGGCTTGTAGAGCAGTTGGCCGCGAACGCCCTTGCGGCCGATGTCGGCGACATCCTTGCCGGTCGTGACGTTGCGGACCACGCCGTCGCGGCTGGTGCTGTAGGCGGTCAGGCGGCCGGCCAGCACGTCGCCTGCCAGCGGGCCGCTGATCGTGCCCTGATATTGCTGGAGATTGTCGCTGCCATAGGTGGCCTGGGCGCGGCCGCTGAATGCGAAGCTGGGCTCGGCGGTGGTGATATTGATCGCGCCGGCCGTGGTGTTCTTGCCGAACAGCGTGCCCTGCGGGCCGCGCAGCACCTCGATCTGGTCGACGTCGATCAGGTCGGTGGCGGCCATGCCGGGGCGGCCCAGGAATACGCCGTCCAAGAATACGCCCGCGCTGCCCTCCAGGCCATCATTGCCCGGATTGGTGCCCAGGCCCCGGATCGAGAAGCTGGACTGGTGGCCATTGGTGATCACGAAGTTGGTGCTGGGCACCAGGGTGCTGAGGTCCTCGATCCGGCGGTGGTCGTTGCGGGTCAGGTCGGCGCCGCTGATCGCGGTCAGGGCGATCGGCACGTCGCTGATGCGTTCGCGCGACTTGCGGGCGGTGACGGTGACCTCCGCGATGGCGTCGACGGCCGGCGGCGCCTCGGACGTGGCGGCGGATTTGGCGGGAGCCGGCGAAACCAGGGCGGCCTTGACCAGGACGGCCCGATGCGGCCGTTGGATCACCACCGTCCCGCCGGAGACGACCTCGACGAGGCCCGTGCCTGACAGCATGCCGTGGATCGCCATGTCGAAGCTGGCGGCGTTGCGCACGGTCGAGGATCGGGCGCCCTGAACCATCTGCGGCGTGAACAGGATGTTGCGGCCGGACATGTGGGCCAGCTTGGTCAGGGCCTCGCCTAGGTCCTGCGACGGGATGTTGAAGCCGGTCGCGTGCGTCTGGGCGGCGACCGTGTTCGCGGCGGCCAGCCAGAGCGCGCTGGCCAGCAGCGCGCGCTTGATGTTGCGTGAGTTCATGTTCGTCGTCCCCGAAATTGGAGCGCGGAGGGGAGGGCGCTCCGGCTTTCGCAGGGCTTGACGACAGGGAACGGCATTATCCGGAGTGTCGTGAAAATTTCACGGTCCGCGAGGGCTCAACGATGGGCAGCGGCGGCGGACCGGATCTCGAAACGGCCGGGACCGACTTCTCGCCAGGTCATCGGGTAGAGTGTCGATACGGCGTTGAGGAAGCCGACGGGATCGTTGACGTGGTAGACGCCGCTGATCGGCCTGGCGCCGATCGCGGGGTCCACGTCGAAGCTGGTCGGCGTCCGGGCGCCGAATTCCGCCAGGGCCGAAGCCAAGGTTGCGCCCCGCAGCACCAATTCGCCCCGCTGCCAGGCCAGGGCGGAGGTCAGGTCCACTGGGGAGACGGTCAGTTGGCCGTCCGGCGCGAGTTCGGCGGCTTCGCCGGGGCGCAGGCGGGCGCGGACCGTCCTGGCGGCCGGATCGTGCAGCTCGACAGCGCCTTGCACCAGCACGACGCGCAGCGTCTCGTCCCGGCAGCGGACGGTGAAGCGCGTGCCTTTGTCCCACACCTGGAGCGGACCGGCGGCGACCCGGAACGGACGCCAGGCCTGCGTCATCCAGCGGCCGTGACCGACGTCGAACTCCGCCTCGCCCCTGACCAGCCGGACCTCGCGGCTGAAGACGCCGTAGCGGACCTCCAGCCGGGTGGCCGAGTCCAGCCGCACGCGCGTCCCGTCGGGAAGCACGGTGTTCAGCTGCTCGCCGCGCGGCGTGGCGTAGGTCTGCTGGTTCGACAGCAGGATGAACGTTGCGGCCGCCGCCGTGGCCAGGGCGGCGCCGGCGAAGGCCGCGCCCCGGAACCAGATCCTGGCCCGCCCCCGCGCCCGGGCGCCATGGCTGTCGCGCAGGCTCCGCGCGCGCAGCAGGGCGGGCGCCAGGACATCGGACCGTCCGGCCTGTTCGGACATGGTCCAGGACCTGGAGACGACGTCCATGGCCGCGGCATGTTCGGGCGCGGCCTTCAGCCAGGCCAGCAACTCCGCGCGCTGGGGCTCGGAGAGGCTGTCGGAGCGGGCGCGCACGAACCAGCGCGTCGCTTCCTCGAGGACGCGTTCTTCGCTGGGCGCCAAGGTCGGGACGGGGGCGACGGTCACGGCCGCAAGGTCTCCGCCAGCCGTCGGGAAATCAAGAGCAGCACACGTTCGACGTGACGCGATGCAACCTTGGGCTCAATGCCGAGCCTGGCGGCGGCCTCGCGGTGGGTGAGGCCCTCGACGCGGACCAGTAGGAAGACGCTGCGCGCGATCGGCGAGGCCTCCTCCAGGGTGGCGATGACCTTCGACAGCCGCTCTCGGGCGATGACAGAAGCCTCGGCCGACGGGCGATCGTCGCCCACCTCCCAGTCGTCATCCAGGCGGACCTGGGCGTTGCTGGCTTGGCGGCGGGCGTTGCGCGCGCCGTCGATGATCAGGTTGGCGGCGATGCGGCGGAGCATGCCCTGCCACGACCGCACCGGCCTGGACGGCGGCGTGGCAAGAACTCGGGCGTAGACCTCTTGAACATAGTCGTCCACGTCGTCCCCGACACGCAGGCGCCGACGCAGATAGGCCCGCAGCAGGGGCTCCTCGTCCTGGACGAGGCGCTCGACATCGGGCTTGGGTTCGGGCGGCACGGCCGCGCTGATAGCGGTCGACTATAACAACTTTGCGAAGTTGGCGTTGGCCAGCCGCGCGCGCTCGCCGGCGCTAAGGTAGAAGGTCTCGTTGGGGCGATAGCCTCCGCGAAAGGCGCGGTCGTAGCCGACTGGGGGCGCGGGCGGCCACGGGCTGGCGCGCATGGTCCAGGGCCAAGCGGCCGGCCTACATCCCCGACGATAAGGCCGCCCTGAAGGTGTCTCGCGGCAAACGTTGGTCGGATTTGGGCCAGGAACAGCTGATCGTCATGTCTCGTAAGGCGGGTCTGCCCAAGGGGCTGGTCCTAAGCGCCGCTGTCGAGACGGTCGCGGCCTTCAGGGAGAGGTCTGGCGTCGCGACCTGAGCAATCTTCCGATCGACGCGGCCGTGAGAGAGGTTTTCGAGACCCAGCTAAAGATCGTGCCTCTTGCTCGAGCCTGACGACTCGGCAGGCGGGTCCTAGGGGGCAGTCAGTCCGGCTGTTCCCGCGCGGCGGCGCGATCGTGGCCGCCGCCGGCAAAGCCGCTCCGGGCGCGAAGGGTAGAAATCGTGACAGTTCGGTTTGGGACAAAAGCCGACTCGATGAGGCTGGCCTTGTCGCCGGTCGTCTACCAGACCCTGATGATAGCGGCGATCAGTCAAATAGGATCACGGTGCGAGTGCTCAAGCCCTGCTTCATCATCGCAAAGCCCTCGTTGATCTCATCCAGCTTGAGGCGATGTGAGATCAGATCGTCGAAATTGACACGGCCTTCGGCATATTCCGATACGAGGCTAGGCAAGCCCGAGCGCGCCTTGACGCCTCCCATCAGGAGGCCGCCCACCGTCTTGCCCATCGATAGTTGCTGAACGGGCGTCGTCAGTTCGGAACCCGATGGCGCGACGCCGATGATCGTGCAGCGGCCATAAAACGCATTGGTCGCGGCGATAGCTTCGCGCATGACCGCCGGCGCTCCTATGCATTCGAAGCTATGCGTCGCGCCCATGACGGTGATCGCCATGATCTCCGCGGCCACGCTTTCCACCTTGTCGGGATTGATAAAATGAGTGAGGCCCAGCTTTCGAGCCACGGCCTCCTTCGCATCGTTGGTGTCGACGCCGATGATCACTTTCGCGCCGGCGAGCGCGGCGCCTTGCACCACGTTGAGGCCGACGCCGCCGAGGCCGAACACCGCTACCAAGGCCTCGCGATCGACATCATGGCGGCGGACCGAGCCGATGCCGGTCGCTCCGCCGCAAGAGGCGTAGCACGCCCCTTCGAAGCTTGCGTGCTCGCTTACCTTGGCGACCCGGTCCGCGGCGATGACCATATGATCGGCGAAGGTGCCCATGCCCACGAAGGTGTGGATGCGTTGTCCGTTCCGCGACAGGCGCGAGAAATCCGTGCCGGTCCGCTCGCCGATCTTCAGGCAGATATTGGTCTTACCCGATTGGCAGTTCGGGCAGACACCGCATTCGGGCAGCAGAAAAGGGACGACGTGATCGCCTTCCCGCAGATCGGAAACGTCGGGGCCGACAGCCACAACGACGCCGGCCGACTCATGACCGAGCACCGCCGGGACGGGCTGGGGTTGATGACCCTCGATGATGTGTAGATCGGTGTGGCATAGCCCCGTAGCCTTGATCTTGACCAGGACTTCTCCCGGACCTGGATCGTCGAGTTCGAGCGTCTCGATGGTAAGCGGCTGGTTGGGGCCATGAAACACGGCCGCCTTGATCTTCATCGGCATGACTCGAACCTTCCAGGTTTACCGGGGGGCGATTGGAGGGGACGACAGGTAGATAGCCTTGATCTCGGTATAGAGATCGAGGGCCTCCGGGCCTCCCTCCCGGCCAAGGCCAGACTGCTTGTATCCGCCGAAAGGCAAGCCCGCCTGCGGCCCCATCCCGTTCTGGGCCACCGAGCCCGCCCGAATCCGCCGCGCCAAGGTCAGGGCGAGATCCGCGTCGAGGGTGAAGATCGCGCCGTTGAGACCATAAGGGCTATCGTTGGCGATCGCCACGGCCTCGTCGACGCTGTCGTAGGGTTGAACAACAAGCACGGGACCGAAGATTTCCTCCCGCGCGATGCTCATCTGGTTGGTGATATTGGCGAAAACGGTCGGCTGAACGAGGCAGCCGTTCACGATCCCGCCGGTCATCAGGCGCGCGCCTGACCGTTTCCCCGCTTCGATGTAGCCAGCCACCCGTTCGGCCTGAGCGGGACTGGCGACAGGACCGATCTGGGTGGCTGGATCCGAAGGGTCGCCGACCTTCAGCGCGCCATAGGCGGCCGCCAGGCCTTGCGCGAGTTCGTCGTGCCGCCGACGGGAGACCAGAACGCGGGTCAGGCCCATGCAGGCCTGACCGTTGAACAGAGTCGACATCTGCACCAGGGCGGGAATGGCCGAAGCGAGCGGGAAGTCATCCAGAATGATGGCGGCCGACTTCCCGCCAAGCTCAAGCGTCACGCGCGCGACTCTCTCCATGCAACGCGCGGCGATGTGCTTGCCGGCCGTGGTGGAACCGGTGAAGCTCACCTTGTCGACGCGCGGGTCGCCAATGAGGTGCTCGCCGACCGCCCGATCGGCCGGCAGGACTGACAGCACGCCCTCGGGAAAGCCGGCCTGCTGGGCGCACTCGGCGAAGATCAGGCAATCGAGCGGGGCCTCGAGGGCCGGCTTGACGATCACTGGGCAGCCTACCGCTAGCGCCGGCGCCATCTTGTTCATCGCCAGAAGCGACGGGAAGTTCCACGGGACGATGGCGGCGACGACGCCGACGGGCTCCCGGCTGATGCGCGCGAGCCCCCCCTGCGCCGGACGGTCCTCTTCGAACCTGTAGGCGCCAGCGAACTCGATCGTGTTGCGCAGGCTAACGACCGCTGAGCTCGCCACTGCCGTCGAGAAGCTTATCGGAATGCCGATCTGCGCGGAGTGGGCCGTCGCGATATCGCCGACCCTCGCCTCGATTGCATCAGCCCACCGCGAGAGGACCGCGAGACGTTCGCTCAACTGCATTCGGGGCCATGGGCCGTTCTCGAAAGCCGTCGCCGCGGCGGCGACGGCCCGTTCCACGTCCTCAGCCTTGGCTTCGGCGATTTCGATCACCGTTCGTCCGTCGAACGGACTGATTATAGTGTGCCTGGCGCTTGTCGCGGGAGCGACCCATGCGCCGCCGATGAATAGCGCATCGGGACGGCTAAGGTGAACCGTCGCATGGAAGCTCATGGGGCCTCGCTGTCCTAATGATCCAGTCGGCGCTGCTCGCCGCTTCTCGATGGTGCGAATTAACAGTGTACTATTTATTTGTCGAGGGCGAACCTGGCGGTCAACCTGTTCGACGAGGCCTACGACGCCGGCGCCATCGCCTTGAGCCCGCCCTCGCGCGTGACTGGCGGTGATCAGATCGGAATGGCCCTCGGCAATCCCGGCGCACCCTGCACGGTCGTGGTCAGTCTTCGATACGACTTCTCGCCAATCCAGCCTTCGCCTCGCCAATTTAAGGCGCGTCAGAGGCTGGACTTGGCCTTAAAACTAGTACACTGAATTGATAACGAGGGAGGTGAGGATATGGTCGAGTATCGCGGCGTGGCGCCTTGGGTGGTGATCGAGGACGAAGGCGCGCATGTCCAGGCGCGCCGCTGTTCGCGATGCGAGGCGATGCTGACCCGGCCCTCCCTGGCCTGCCCGTCGTGCGGCGCGCGCGAGGGCTTGGCGCCCGTTCGCGTCGCCGACCGCGGCGTGCTGCACAGCTATTCGATCGTCCACCGCTCGTTTCCAGGCGTGACCACGCCGTTCATTTCGGCCGTCGTCGACATGGAGGACGGGACTGTCCTCAAGGGAAACCTACGCGGCGTGGCCTTCGACCCCGAAGCGATACGCTTCGGCATGCCGGTTCGACTGGTGTTCGACGAGGCTGGCGTCGACGCGAAGGGCGACCGTTACCTCAGCTATTTCTTCGAAGCGGCCTAGGCGGAGCCCTGCCATGAGAGACGTCTACATCGTCGGCATCGACATGCTGAAATTCGGCCGATTCCAGGGCGTGACGCCCGGCGAACTCGGCGCCCAGGCCGCGCTGCTGGCCATGGACGAGGCCGGGGTGACCATCCACGATATCCAGGCCCTTTATAGCGGCAACCAGTTCGATGTCGTGGGCATGGTCGCCCAGGACATCCAGAAGCAGATCGGTCAGACCGGCATTCCAGCCGCCAATGTCAAGAACGCCTGCGCCACGGGCGCTACCGCGTTTCGCGAGGCGATGTACCTGATCAAGGCGGGCGCGGCCGAGGTGACGCTCGCCGTCGGAGCCGAGGTCATGCCGCGCGGCTTGTTGGGCGGCGGCGAAACCGCGGGCCTCAATCCCGAGGGGATTCTGGGGTCGGCGTCCATGCCGGCGGTGTTCGCCGAAGCCGGTCAAGCCTATGCCCACGAGCACGGGGCGACCTTCGAGCAATTCGCCAAGGTCTCCGTGAAGAACCACCACCATTCAACCTTGAATCCCAAGGCGATGTACCAAAAGGAAACGCCTCTGGAGGAGGTGATGGGCGCGGAGATGATCGCCTATCCCAACACCAAGTTGATGTGCTCGGTGAATGTCGACGGCGCGGCCGCGGCGGTTTTGATGAGCGGCGACGAGGTCCGACGCCGGGGACTGATGGATCAGGCGGTGAAAATCCGCGCCTCGGCCCTGGCGTCCGATCCCTACACGCCGCGGAATCTGGCGATGTGGGACATCAACGCCGCCACCCGCCTGGCCGCAGAGGCGGCCTACGAGCAGGCGGGCGTGGGGCCCGACGAGGTCGATTTGGTCGAGTTGCACGACTGTTTCGCCACCGCCGAGTTGCTCCACTACGAGAACCTCAAGCTTTGCGGCGTGGGTGAAGCCGGTCGCATGATCGACACCGGCGAGACGGCCCTGGGCGGGCGCATCCCGGTCAACGTGTCGGGCGGCCTGTTGTCGAAGGGCCATCCGATCGCCGCCACCGGGATCGCCAATCTCTACGAGATCAGCACCCACCTGCGCGGCAAAGCCGATCGGCGCCAGGTCGAAGGCGCGCGGCTGGGGCTGGCCCACGTCGTGGGCCTGGGCACGGTCGCGGCCGTGCACATTCTCGAAAAAGCCAACTGACGCGGCGAGCAGCCGCGCCGGCGCGCGTCGTCTTTTCGGAGGAAAAATGCCCGTCAACGCCGAAGCCGTCCTGAACTGGCGGTTCGATCCCGTGGTCGAACACTATGGCGCGCCGCGCGCGATCCTCTATGCGCTTGGCGTCGGCGCGGGCGCCGAGGAAAGCGACTTGCCGCTGGTTTATGAGCGGGGGCTCAAGGCGCTGCCGACCATGGCCGTCGTGCTCGCGGGCGAGCGGATGTGGATGAACGACCCGCGCGCGGGCATCACCTTCGCCCAGGTTCTGCACGGCGAGCAGAGGCTAGAAATCCATAGGCCGCTGCCCGCCGAGGCGACGGTCGTGGGACAGGCCTCCGTCGATGGCCTGTTCGACAAGGGCGCCAAGGGCGCGGTGCTGCTGCTCAAGCGTGAATTGCGGGATCAGGCCGACGGCGCGCTGCTAGCGACCGTGCGCTCGAGCGCCTTTCTGCGCGCCGACGGCGGCTTTGGCGGCTCCAGCGAGGGGCAACCCGCGCCGCACCCGACTCCGGACCGCGAACCGGATCTGAGCCTGACCTTCAAGACCCGCGACGATCAAGCCCTGATCTACAGGCTGTCGGGCGATTTCAATCCCCTGCACGCTGACCCGGTCATGGCGGCCGCGGCCGGGTTCCCCCGCCCGATCCTGCATGGGCTCTGCAGCTATGGCGTCGCCGGACGGATGATCGTCAAGGCGTTGTGCGATGGCGATCCGGACCGTCTCGCGCGCCTGGACGTCCGGTTTTCCACGCCGGTGTTTCCGGGAGAAACCCTTGTCACGGATATCTGGCGCGAGGAGCCCGGACGAGCGGCGTTCCGCGTCAGGGTGGCCGAACGCGAAGTGGTGGCGATTAGCAACGGGCGCGCCGATTTCCGCCCCGCGGCGTCCTGACGGTCGGGCTGCGGCCGGCGCGAGAAGGCGGGAGGTAACGCTTTGGATTTTTCTTGGAACGACGCCGAGAGGGCTTATCGCGCGGAGCTGGTGGCTCTGCTGGAGGCCAAGCTGCCCGAGAACTGGTGGAATGATTTCGCCTATGACGGTCCCGCCGGGCCGGAACTGATGGCCAACGCGCGCGAGTTCAATCGCGAATTGGCGGCGCGCGACCTGGTGGTCCGCCACTGGCCGGAGGCGTATGGCGGCAAGAACGCCAGCGCCTGGCAGCAGATCATCGTTAGCGAGGAGATGTGGAGTAACGGCGAGCCCCGCTCGTCCCTTTACCTCGGAGCCAACTGGGCCGGGCCGGCGATCATGAAGTTCGGCACCGAGGCCCAGAAGCAGAGGTACCTGCGTCCGATCGCGGAAGGGCGGGTGCTTTGGTGTCAGGGCTTTTCCGAGCCGGAAGCTGGTACGGACTTGGCCAACATGTCCACCCGCGCCGAGCTCTTGCCCGGGGGCGGCTATCGGATCAACGGCTCGAAGGTCTGGACCTCCTATGCGTCGCGCGCCGACGTCTGCTTCCTGCTGGCGCGGCTCGACGGGGGCGGCAAGAGCGGCGTGACTTGCTTTATCGTGCCGATGGACACGCCCGGCGTCGTGGTTCGGCCGATCCCCGCCATCCATAGCCCGCACGACTTCAACGAGGTTTTCTTCACCGACGCCGTCGCGCCGGAAGATTCCCGACTGGGCGAGGAGGGGCAGGGGTGGGATATCGTCACCACCATCCTCCACTACGAGCGCATAGGCGCGGCGCGTTACGAATATTCGCGTCGCACGCTCGACCACATCGTTGCGCTGCTGAGGGCGCGGGGCCTCTTCGAGGATCCGGTGGTGCGGGGCGAGTGCGCCTCGGCGCTGGCTATGGTGGAGGCCGCGCGCCTGTTGACCTACGTGGTGATCGACGGCCGCGCCAAGGACAAGCCGCCCAGCGCCGACACCTATGTGGCGCGCTTCGCCATGATCCAGGCAGACCACGCCGTCGCCAACCTCGGCTCGACCTATCTGCCCGACCTGCTCGTCAAGGGCGGCGACGGTATGCTCCACGCCCACTTCACCGCCGCCATCACCTCGGGCATCGCCGCGGGGGCGGCCGAAGTCCAGCTCAATATGATTTCCGGCCGGTATCTCGGCCTGCCGCGCGGGGCCTGACCATGGACCTAGACCTGAATGACGACCAACGCGCGCTCCAGGAGGTCATCCAGCAGATCGTCTCCCAGCACATGGAGGTTCCGCGCACAGGCCCAACGTTAAAGCCGGTCGAATATTTCTACGCCGATGAGCTGGACGAGGCGCTCGCGGCCGGAGAATTCTTCAACGTCGCTCTGAGCGGAGACTATGGCGCGCTCGAAGCGGCGCTGCTCGTCTACGAAGTCGGTCGTTCTCCATTGGTCCTGGAAATCGCCGGGTCCGCGCTGATCGGTCCGTTGCTGACCGGCCAAGCGCTCCCGCGCCCGATCGCCGTCGCGCGTCTGGCGGATCTCACGCGAGCCGTTCGTTTTCTTGATCGGGCCAAGACGCTGATCGTGGACTTGGGCGACGACGTCGCCGTGCTGTCGACCGACGATCTTAAGGTCGAGCCCGTGGCCAGCATGTTCGCCTACCCGCTAGGCCGGCTCGCGGCGATGCCCGATCTCGCTGGCGCTCGCCGTCTAGGCGCGGAGGCGGTGGAACCGTTGCGCCGGCTCTGGCGCGTTGGTCTTTCGCTGGAGATCGCCGCGGCGATGCAGAGCGCGATCGACTTCACGACCGTCTATGTCAAGGATCGCCGGGTCTTCGGCCGACCTGTCGGATCGTTCCAGGCGGTGCAACACCGCCTGGCCGCAGATGTTCAGAAATGCCGCGGGGCCTATTGGCTGGCTCTGAAGGCCGCCTGGAGCGGGCTGGAACTCGACGCGTCGCTGGCGGCGCTCTACGCCCAGCAGGCGATCGCATCGGTCAATTACGATAGCCACCAGTTCAATGGCGCCTTGGGGATGACGCTAGAGCACAGCTTGCACTTCTGGACGTTTAGATTGCGCTTGCTGCAGGGCGAGCTAGGCGGCCCGCGCGAGCAGGCTTCGTCCGTCGCGTCCTTGATGTGGGCCGAGGGCCGAGCATGACGCCGGAGAACCCATCGCTTTCGCTCACCTTGCCGGTCGAGGCGCGCGACTTCGCCGACGCGGCGACGCGCTATTGCGCGCGAAACCTCGGCGCCGAGCCGCACGACCGGCAAGCCGTGAACTTCTCTCGCGATTTGTGGCGATCCATGGCCGAGCTCGGGCTCTTGGAGATCTCCGCGACCCCCGGCGACAGCGCCATGCTGCTGACGTGCGTCGGCCTGGAGGTGCTCGGCTATCACGGCTTTCCGGGGCCGCTGGCTCAATCGGTGGCCGTGATGGGGCTATCGGATGCGCGCCAGCCGGCTTGGGCCGGCGGCGAGCGGGTTCCCACCCTGGGCGGCGACGTCCTGACCGCCTGGGCCGCCGTGGCCGACGATCTCTTCCTGATCGACGGGGATGGTCTTAGCCAAGCCCGTCCGGTCGGCCCTATCGAGACCCTGGGCGCGACCCGCGCGGGGTTGGTCGAGCGCGCGGAGCCTCTGGCGGGCGAGGTCGGGGATGTGTTGGCGCGCTATCACATGGCCATATCGGCCTACGGCGTCGGCGCTGGCCGTTTCTTCATCGACCTCGCCGCCGAGCACGCCCGGACACGAAGCCAGTTCGGTCGTCCGATCGGCGAGTTCCAGGCCGTAGCCTTCCCCCTGGCGGAGTCCTTGATCGGCCTGGAAGCCGCTCAGCTTATGACGCGGGCAGCGGCGATGGCGTTGGACGCGGGACGGGCCGACGCGGCGGACCTGGCCGGCGCGGCGCGCCTGTCGTCCACCCGCGCGGCGCTGAAGGCGGGGTTCGCCGCGCATCAGACGCTAGGGGCCTATGGCGTTCTCGATGATGGGCCCGTCGGATGGCTTTCCAGGCGCATCCAGGAATACGCGACTTTGGCGCCGTCTAGCCGCGGGTTGCGCGCGAGCCTATCGCTGGACGCGTCGCGCCTGCTGGATCCGGCGCTCTGGCGGGAGGGGCGACAGTGCAACTAGGCTATTCGGATCAAGAACGCGCCTTTCAAGGTGAGGTGCTGGCCTTTCTGGAAGACTGGCGCGGTCTGGACCAGTACCTGCATGGCGAGGACTTCGACCGTCTTCGCGCCTTCTATCAGGCTCTGGGCGCTCGCAATTGGCTGTCGCTCGGGTGGCCGATCGAAGATGGCGGTCAAGGCCTGCCGCCGATCTTCGAATTTCTGCTTTGGGACGAGATGGCCTACGCACGGGTCGCGCGGCCACCCCTGTCCGCCGGCATCGTCGCCAAAACCATTATTCGCTTCGGAACCCGCGCGCAGAAGGCGCGGTGGCTTGAGCCCATCCGCACTGGGCAGTTGATGTTCTCTCTGGGCTATTCGGAGCCGGGGGCGGGATCGGACCTCGCCGGACTTCGCACCCGGGCCGAATTGCGGGACGGGAAATATATCGTCAACGGTTCGAAGATCTGGAGCTCCGCGGCCCAAGAGGCCGACTATCTTTGGCTCCTTTGCCGGACCGGCGAGGTCGATAGCCGCGCCGCGGGCCTGTCCCTGCTGATCGTGGACCTCAAGTCGCCGAACCTACGCATCCGACCCATGGCGAAGATGAGCGGCAACATCTTTTGCGAGATCTTCTTCGACGATGTCGAAGTCCCCGAGGATCAACGGATCGGCCCGGAGAACGGCGCCTGGAAAATGATGAACGCCAGCCTGGCCGACGAGCGTCACGTCCAGTTTCCGCCCAAACGTGTACTGGCCGACTATGAAAGCGTGCGCGACTGGGCGCTGACCCAAGGCCTCGATCGCGACCCCGTCGTTCGCGAGAAGCTGGCGGAGTTGGCCGTCGGAGTGCTGGAATGTCAGGCTCACGCCTTCCGCGTCCTGACCGCCAACCACGATCCCGTCCTCGCGAGTGTCGCGGCGGCGGCCAACAAGCGCGCGTGCACGGACGCGATCCAGGCCATCGCCCGCGCGGCCATGGATTTTGGCGCGCCAATGGCGCTGACCCAGGACGCGCCAACCCATCTGCTCTGGCGACAAACCACGGAAGAATCCCTCGGCGGCGGCACCACGGAAATCATGACCAGCATCGTGGCGAGGGCCGGACTGGGCCTGAAAGCCTAGCGGACTTTGGGTTCCGGTTCGGGACGGCCTTGGTCCGCGTGCGAACTCGGCGTCCGTCACCTCGGCGCGTCTTAAAAACCAAGCGCACTATTCTTACGGGAGGCGACAATGGCGAAGCGACGGTCCGTTAGCCCGCACCAAGGAGCGGGCTCATGAGCCTTCCGCCATCGATCGCCGGTCGACTCCGACTTCCGGCCTTCTGCGCGCCGATGTTCCTCGTGTCGACGCCGGAACTGGTGAAGGCCGCCTGTCTGTCAGGAATCATCGGCGGTCTTCCAAGGCAGAATGCTCGATCGATAGAGCAGTTCGAGGCCTGGCTCGCCGATATCCGCTTGGCCCTGGACGTCGCGCGTGACCAAGGCGCGGCGGCCGGGCCCCTCGCTGTCAATCTCGCCTCCAATCTTCCGACCGAAGAACTCGCCGCGAATCTGGCGCTTTGCGCGCGCTATGGCGTCGACATCATCGTCAATGCCACCGGCGATCCTACCGAGCTGACCAAACGCGCCCGGGACGCGGGCATGTTGGTCTATGCCGACGCCGTCAATTTGCGCTTCGCGGAAAAGGCCGCATCCGCGGGCGTCGACGGGATCACCGCCGTGGGCGCGGGCGGCGGGGGGCATTCCGGCGTCATCACGCCGCTGGCTCTGATTCCCAAGATCCGCGCGATGTTTTCGGGAACGATCGTTCTGGCCGGCGCGGTCTCCAGCGGCGCCGCGATCCGCGCGGCGGAAATCCTCGGCGCCGACCTAGCCTATCTGGGCACGCGCTTCATCGCCACGCGGGAGTCCGGCGCCGATCCGGCCTACAAGCAGATGCTGATCGACGAGGACATCGTCGGTGTGGTCCATACTGCGGCAATCTCGGGGGTCGCCGCGAGCTGGCTGACGGCGTCGATGCGCCGGGTCGGCTTGGACCCGGATGCTCTGCCCGCGCCGGGGCCGCGCTTGACCCACGGGCACCTGCCCGCCGGCGTCAAGCCGTGGCGCAACCTGTGGAGCGCTGGCCAGGGAATAGGGCTGATCGCCGATGCGCCGGATGTGGCCGAACTCGTCGAGCGGCTGGCCGGTGAGTACGAGGCCGCCTGTGACGTGCCCGCTTTCCGGGGTTGGAAGGCCTCTTGATGACCTACCCCGCGCCGATCCGCCCGCGCGTCGCCCCAAACAAGCAGGAGCGCCCAGGTGACTCATGACGACGAAACGCGAATCCCGGTCGTGATCGGGGTTGGCCAGATCAACGACCGCGCCGACTCGGGCGCGGAGGGCCTCGATTCCCTGGGGCTCATGGCCGCCGCGGCGCGAGCGGCGGGCGACGACGCCGGCGAAGGGGTTTTGGCGCGGATCGACTGGCTGGGGATCGTCAGCCAAATCTCCTTTCCGCGGTATGCGGGGCGCCTGGCGACTCTGCTATCGGACGCGCTGGGCCTCAAGCCCGGACGCGCGCACGAGACGCCGATGCCGACCGGCGACAGCCCGGTGCTTCTGATCAATCAGGCCGCCAACGCGATCGGCCGGGGCGAGGCCAGCGTCGCCCTGATCGTCGGCGCGGAAGCTTTGCGAACCGCCAGCCGTCGAGTGGCCGAGGCCGCCGCGCGCGAGGGGGCGCCGCTCGCCAAGTCCGGGCCGCTCGGGGCGCGGAAGCCCGCCGAGCCAAAAATGCGCCATCGCTATGGCTTGGTCTCGCCGACGGACATCTATCCGCTCTACGAGAACGCGGCGCGGCCGGTCTATGGCCAGACCTTGGCGGAGGGTCAGGCCGAGACAGGCGTGATCTGGTCCGCGCTTTCCGAGGTGGCCGCGACCAACCCCGCCGCCTGGATCCACAAGGCCCGCATGCCCGAAGAGATCCTCGCGGCCGACGCCGACAACCGCCCGATCGCCTTTCCCTACAACAAGCTGATGGTGGCCAACGCCTCGGTCAATCAGGGCGCGGCGGTCATCGTTACGAGTCTCGCGGTCGCGCGCGCGCTTAACACGCCCGACGAGCGGCTGATCTACGTCGGACGCGGGGCGGCGGCGCACGAGGATGACGATCCGCTTGTGCGTCCGCGGTTTGATCAGTCGGCCAGTATGGCGGTTTCCCTCGAACGCGCCCTGGCGTTCAACGCCCTGACCGTCGAGGACCTGGACCACGTTGAGCTCTATTCCTGCTTTCCGTGCGTACCGAAGATGGCGCGGCGGATCCTGGGCTGGCCGGCCGAGCGTCCGGCCAGCGTCTTCGGCGGCTTGACCTTCGGTGGCGGCCCGATCGGCAACTACATGACCCACGCGGCCGCCAGCATGGTCGAGCGCCTACGGCGAGAGGGCGTCAACGGGTTGCTCTTCGCCAATGGCGGCTACGCCACCCATAATCACACGCTGCTCCTGACTCGAAGGCCCCAGCCGGCCGGAACCTTTCCGCAGGATTTTGATGTGCAGGCGGAGGCGGATCGCCGGCGTGGCGCGCTCACGCCCATCGATGAAGCCTATGCCGGCCCGGCGCGCATCGAGACCTACACGGTGCTCTACGACCGGGAGGGCGCGCCCCGTCTGGGCGTCGTCATCGGACGCGCGGACGATGGCCGTCGCGTGATTGGGCGAGTGCCGTCCACCGACGCGGAAACCATCGCGTTCCTGACCGATGGCGTCACGGAGCCCGTGGGGCGGCGGGGGCTTGTTGTCCGCGATGGCGAGACCAACCGCTGGATACAGGCCCTCGTATGACCACGCCCGACGCCTGGGCGCTGCGCACGCCCAACAAGCCCGCGCTGATCGCCGCCGAAACCGGTTTGAGCTGGTCCTTCGAGGCCCTGGCCGACACGGCGGCGCGATGGGGCAACGCCTTGCGTTCGCTGGGAGTGCTTCCTGGCGACAAGGTGGCGGTGCTTACGCCAAATCGGATCGAAGCCTTCGGGGTCTATTGGGCGGCCTTACGTGTCGGCGCCCAGTTCGTGCCCTTGAACTGGCATCTCAAGCCGGAGGAAGCCGGCTACATTCTCGACAACAGCGGCGCCAAGCTGCTGCTAGCGCACGGGCTTCTGGCCAACCTTGCCGTGGCGATGGGCGAGACGCGAGATCTCGCATGCGTGGCCTTCGGCGGCGATATTCCCGGCTTTACGCGCCTGGAGACCCTGGCGGTCGCCGCGCCTCGGGACGCGACGGGTCCGGAAGTCGAGGGCGGGCCGATGCTCTATTCGTCGGGGACGACGGGCAAGCCTAAGGGCATCGTCCAAGAGCAGGGGCCAAGCCAGCCCTATGGCGTCATGCCGACTGGCGTTCGGGTCTTGGTCGATGCTTACGAGCTTGGGCCCGAAACAGTCTATCTGTGCCCGGCGCCGATTTATCACGCCGCCCCTCTGGTCTGGTCGATGAGCGTGATGCGCTCGGGCGGCGCCGTGGTGCTGATGGATCGCTTCGACGCCGAAACCGCGCTCGCGGCGATCGATCGCTTCGGCGTTACCTTGGCGCAGTTCGTGCCGACACACTTCGTGCGGATGCTGCGACTGCCGCCAGACATGCGCGCGCGCTATCGCCTTGAGACGCTGCGGAAGGTCGTGCACGCGGCCGCGCCCTGCCCGGCGCCGGTCAAGCAGGCCATGCTCGATTGGCTCGGGCCGAGGATCTTCGAGTTCTATTCGGGAAGCGAAGGCTTGGGCATGACCGCGATCGGCCCTGAAGAGTGGCTGGCCCATCCCGGATCGGTCGGGAAGGCGGTGTTCGGCAAGCTGCACATTCTCGACGAGGAAGGCCGCGCCTTGCCGGCTGGCGAGGTCGGAACGGTCTATTTCGAGGGGGGCGGCGCATTCCGCTACCACGGCGACGAAGCCAAGACCGCCGAAAGTCGGGCTCCAGGCGGTCTTTCCACCCTCGGCGACATGGGGTGGGTCGACGCCCAAGGCTATCTCTACCTCACCGACCGTCGATCACACATGATCATTTCCGGCGGGGTCAACATCTATCCGCAAGAGGTCGAGGATCTCCTAATCATGCATCCCGCCGTCGACGACGTGGCGGTGATTGGCGCGCCGGACGCGGAGATGGGAGAGGCGGTCAAGGCGGTCGTGGTCGTTCGCGCGGGGGTCATGGCCGACGCATCGCTCGCTTCCAACCTGATCGCCTACTGCCGCACCAAGCTCGCGGGCTTCAAATGCCCCACGAGCGTTGATTTCGTTCTGTCGTTGCCGCGTTTGGAGAACGGAAAACTGCTCAAGCGCGAGGTGCGCGCCGCTTATTGGCCTTGAAGCCGCGAGGTGATTGCCGAGCACTCCAAAACAGTATACCAATTAGAAAAAGCCAAAAGGGGAGGGGCGGCCTTGACCGACCTTTACGAGACCATCCGCCTGCATGGGTTCGGCGATGTCGCCCGTGAACACCGGCGTTCGCGGCCCCATCTCCTTGCCGTCGTTGACGGCGCGGTGCGCCTGGATTTCACCGCCTTCGATCGCCGCACCACCCAATTGGCTAACGCGCTGGCGGATCGCGGCGTGGCGCGGGGCGGCCGGGTGCTCTGGCTGGGCCAGAACAGCTTCCGCATTCTCGAGACCCTGATCGCCTGCGCTAAGCTCGGCGCGGTGTTCTGCCCGGCCAACTGGCGCTCGTCAGCCGACGAGGTGACGACCCTGCTTCGGGATTTCGATCCGGCGGTGGTGATCTGGCAGGACGCGGAGGTCGGCGAGACTTTGCGCAAGGCGCGTGAGGCCTCGGGGGGAGATCGGCTTTGGCTTCAGCATGACGCGGAGGGCCAGGGCAGTTATGAGGGCCTGTTAGCGGCCGGTTCCGAGACGGACCCCGACACCCGCATCAACGCCGAGCTGCCGCTGTTGGCGGTATTCACCGCCGCCTTCGAGGGTAAGCCGAACGCGGCCTTGTTGTCGCATTCGACCCTCATGTACCAGAACTTGATCGTCGGTCGCGGCCAGGCGATCGACGAGGATAGTGTCCACCTGAATTCCGGACCGCTGTTCCATCTCGGCACCCTGATGGGAGCGTTGGCCACCTTTCACCTGGGCGGAGCCAACGTCTTCGCCGCCCGCGTCGACGCCGTTGGTCTCCTTGAACTGATCCAGGCCGAGAAGGCCACGCACGCCTTCATCCCAGCTCCGACCATCGAGCAGATCCGCGAGGTCAACAAGGAGGGGCTCTACGACGTTTCAAGCCTTTGGTCGTCGCCCGCCGCGCCCGAATGGAAATACCCGATGTGCATGCCCGCCGACGCGCCGATGCTCCGCAAGCTGGGCGGCTACGGGCAGTCGGAGGTGATGGGGCTGATCTCCTTCGCCTATCTCGGCGGCACGGCGGCGGGCCGGGTCTCGCCCATGGCCCAGGTCACCTTGCTCGATGACGAAGGTCGGGAAGTCGGGCCGGGGGAGACGGGGGAGTTCGCCGTGCGGGGACCTCTGGTGATGAACCGCTATCTTGGCGCGGACCGTGAGAACCAGCGCCGCGGTCGATTTGGCTGGCACTTGACCAACGATCTGGGCAAGCGCGCCGAAGACGGTTCGCTGATCTTCGTCGGCCCGAAGACGGCGATCATCAAGTCGGCCGACGAGAACATCTATCCGGCCGACGTGGAAGGTTGCATCCGTCAGCACCCGGCCGTGGCGGATGTCTGTGTCATCGGCGTGCCCGACCCAACCTGGAAGCAGAATGTCAAGGCGGTGATTGTGCTCAAGCCTGGCCAAAGCGCTAGCGAAGCCGACATCATCGAGCACTGCCGCGCCAAGATCGCCTCCTACAAGAAGCCCAAACTGGTGACTTTCGTTGACGCCCTGCCGAAGTTCGCCGGCACGCCGTTCACGGACCGCAAGGCCGTGGACGCCGCGCACGGCGGCGGCGGCTATCCGAGCTTCGGGTGATCGTCGATGGTTGATCTCGTCGTTTCCGTCGAGCAGCAGCAGATTATCGACAGCGTCGCCGACTATCTCGGTTCGAAGCTGCCCGTCGCGCGACTGAGGCCCGACGCCAAGAGCCCGTCCGAGATGTCGCTCTGGTCCGAGATGGGCGCGCTGGGCTGGTTCATGATGGCCCTGCCCGAAAGCGCCGGCGGGGTCGGGCTCGGCGAGGTCGAGGAGGCCCTGGTCTTCCGCCAGTTGGGTCGCCATCTGCTCTCGCCCAACGTCATCGCCTCGGCCATCGGCGCGCGCGTGGCCGCCGCCCGGGGCCAGGCGGATCTGGCCTTGGCGATCGCCGCGGGACGGACGCGTGTTGCCCTGGCCAATCCGATAGGCCCCGTCGCGATCGGCGAGCGTGTCGATGGTCGTTTCCAGGCTTTCGACGCCGAGGGGGCGGACTGGCTGCTGGTGCTCGACGACGCCGGCTCGGCGGCTCTGGCGCCGCGCGAGGCCATTCGTTGGCGGACCCTGTCATCGGCCATTGACGGCGTCACGCTTCACGAGGCGATTCTGGCGGGCGCACGCTGTCCCGTGGGCGCTCCGGCCACATTCGGCGGCTACGTTCTTCTGCGCCTGCTGGCGGCGTCGATGCTCGCCGGGCTCTGCGAGGGCGCGCGGGATCTGGCGTCGGAATACGCCAAGGTCCGTCAGCAGTTTGGTCAGCCCATTGGGGCTTTCCAGGCGATCAAGCACAAGTGCTCCGACATGGCGCTGCGCGCCGACGCGACGGGAGCCTTGGTGAATTTCGCCTCGATCACGGTGGCCGCGCGGCGTGATGACGCCGAGTTTCAAGCCACCGCGGCCAAACTCCTGGGTGGTCAGTACGCTCTGCTGAGCGGCAAGGAGGTGATTCAGGTCCACGGTGGGATCGGCTTCACCGTCGAGTGCGACGCCCATCATTTCCTAAAGCGCGCGCACCTCTACGACCAGATCGGTGGTGGCGTCCGTCGGCAACAACGTTTGCTGCTCGCCCAGCCGGCGCCGGAGATGGCCGCATGAATCTGGATTTCACGCCCGACGAACGCGATTTCCGCCTCCAGGTGCGTGAGTGGCTGAGAGCCAACGTGCCGACCGATCGTCGCCCCGACGACGGAGCCGAGATGCTAGCCTTTGATAAGGCGTGGCAGCGCAAGCAATTCGACGATGGCTGGGCCGGCATCAGCTGGCCCAAGGAGTACGGGGGGGCCGGCCTCTCTCTGATCCAGCAATTGATCTGGTTCGAGGAATACGCCCTGGCCGGCGGTCCCTATCTTGGCACGTTCTTCGTGGCGCTCAGCCATGCGGGACCTACCTTGATCGCGCGCGGTTCCGAGGCCCAGAAGGCGTATTATCTTCCTCGAATCCTGAAGGGCGAGACGCCGTGGTGCCAGGGCTTTTCAGAGCCTGGCGCCGGCTCGGACCTTGCTTCACTGCGCACCCGAGCGGTCGTGGATGGTGACGACCTAGTCGTCAATGGCTCGAAAATCTGGACCTCCCTGGCCAATTGGTCGAGCTATCAGGAGCTGCTTGTCCGCACCGATCCGGATAGCCGCTACGGCGGGATCACCTGGGTGATCGGCCAGATGGACCTGCCCGGCGTCTCGATCCGGCCGATCTCTTGCATGCACGGCTCGGCCGACTTCTGCGAGGTCTTCTATGACGACGTGCGGATTCCGCTAAAGAACGTCGTTGGCGGGATCAATGACGGCTGGAACGTGGCCATGGCGACGCTTGGCTTCGAGCGGGGGACCGCGGCCTTGGCCGAACAGATAGAAATGAGCAGGGTGGTCGAGGAGCTGATCGCGCTGGCCCACGAGCGGGTGGGGCCCGATGGGACAAGGCCCGCGATCCAGGACGACGAAATCGCCGCCCGGCTGGCGACGCTTCGCGCTGAAGTGGCTGCTCTGCGAGCCATGAGCTACGCGTCGATCAGCAGGGCTCAGCGCGATCTGGTCCCCGGCTCCGAGGGAACCCTGATCGCGCTGTACAACACCGAGACCTTGCAACGCATCTACCGCATGTCGACTGATTTGATGGGCCCCGACATGTTGGACCTGGACGCCAGCCCCAGCCGATGGACCACGCAGTATCTGCGTTCGATCATGCAGACGATCGCCGGCGGCACGTCCGAAATCCGTCGCAACATCATCGGCGAACGTCTGTTGGGGCTGCCGCGCGGCCGGTAGCGAGACTCTCCTCGAGGCCCCTCCCGCCTCGACAAACTCCAAAGCCGCCGTGGATGACCACGGCGGCTTCTTCTTGCTCCGTCCCTGAATCGTTCAGGCCGCCGCGGCCGCTCGCTTCCGGCCCGGGGTAAAGGTGATCGGCACGTGCTCGACCCCATAGACAATGCCCAGGCCCGGCGGTCGAACAACACCGCTTTCGTCGACCTTGAAGTCGGGTAGGCGTTTGAGAACGGTCTCGAACGCCACGCGCATTTCTAGCTTGGCGACGTTTATGCCTAGGCAAAGATGCGATCCGACGCCGAAAGTCAGATGGCGGATCGGTCCGCGATCGAACCGCACCTCGTGAGGATCGGGAAAGGCCTCCGGATCGTGATTGGCGGCGGGCCAAGCCAAGTAGACCTTATCGCCCTTGGCGATCTTCACGCCCGATATTTCTGTGTCGACCATCGCTGTACGGAACAGGCCCTGCTGGGGAGTGACCCAGCGCAGGAACTCGTCGACCGCGCTTGGGATAAGCCCAGGATCGTCGATCAGCTGTTGCCGCTTATCGGGGTTTTTGGAGAGGTAGATGAAGCTATTGCCCATCGCGGCCAAGGTGGTGTCGAAGCCGCCGTCGAGCAGGAGTTCGACCATGCCCATCAATTCCGCGTCGGTGAGCTTCTTGCCCTCGAACTCCAGGCTGAGCAGATAGGGAATGACCTTCTCGTCCGGCGCGCCGCTCGGGTCGGTCTTTTGACGTTCGATCTCGGCCGCGAGGATACGGCTGGCTTCGCCGCGACGCAGGATGCCGCTGGGATCATCCTTGCCGTGGCCGACCGCGGCGATGACCGGCTCCGACAACTCGTACCAGCGCTCCATAGGCAGGCCGGTGATGTGCATGATGAACTTGGCCGTCAGCGGGTGGCCCAGCTGGGTCTGCAGATCAGCCTTTCCGGTCTCGATGAACCCGTCGACCATGTCATCGACGAGGTCGCGCATCCAGGGCTCGAGCGTCTTAAGCCAGCGAACCGTGAAAAACCTCGCCAGGATGTTGCGATAGAAAAAGGCGCGCGGCGGATCGATCGAAATCGGCAGACGGAGCATCTGATCCGCTGGGAGGCCAGGAACCGTGATGCCGGGCTCGCTGCTGAACGTGACGTCGTCCTTGGCCACGGCGGCTATATCCTCGTAGCGCGTCAGGATGTGGAAACCGTCCCAGGCATCGGTGCGCGAGACCGGACAGCGAGCGCGCAGATCGTCGAAGATCGCCTCGCGATGCGCCCCGAATTCGGCGGCGTGGTGATTGAAGTTCGCATTGAACGCCTGAGCGTCGAAAGGGCGCGCTGAAGACACTTCCATCCCTCGTTTCTGCATTTTCGGCATATAGTGCACCGATTGTCCGGAATGGCAATCCGCCGGCATCGAGGTCGTGCTTTGGGATGGTGACTTTAAATCAAAAGGCAGGCTCGGAGGCAGCGGTTACGGCGCCTTGCAGTGACAACTTAAACAGGATACTATTTTATCAAAGACAATGAGAACGGGGAGGGCGCGATGACGGACATCGCGGAAAGCGAAGAGTGGCGTAAGGCCACGAGCTACCAGATCACGGACGAGGATATAGCCCGCGCCCAGAGCCAAGTGGGCTTCTATGACGCCGCTCGCGAGCGCGAGTACATCCAAACGGCGACCTCAGACAATATCCGCAACTTCGCTCACGGCTGTGGCAACGATAACCCGCTATTCTGCGACCCCGAATATGGCCGAGGGACACGGTGGGGCTCGGTGATCGCGCCAGGCATGATGGCCGGCGTCATCAATTCGCCCATGCGAGGCGAGCCCACTCCAGACCACATCAAGGCCGCTCGCAAGAGCCTGTTCCGCGGCATTCACGTTTTCGTCTCGGGATCTAAGTGGGATTGGTACCGGCCGATCCATCCCGGCGACACACTTTTCAGCTTCTATGGGGACGAGAGCGTCGAAGCCAAGGACTCGGAGTTCGCCGGCCGATCGGTGATCCGGGTTCGTCGCGAGGTGAAGGTCAACCAGCGGGGCGAGGTGGTCGCCGTCTATCGGGTGTTGATGGTGCTCACCGAGCGGAAGACAGCCGCCAAGAAGGGCAAGTACAGCGCTCTGGAGCCGGCCACCTACACCGAAGACGATATCGCGGCGATCGACGCGATTTACGAAGCCGAACAGGTGCAGGGCGCGACCGCGAGAGACTTTGGCGCGGTGGCGGTCGGTGACAGCCTCGGCGTCATGGCCAAGGGGCCGCTCACGGTGACCGACGTGGTATGCTTCCACGCTGGCGGCTACGGATTCGTGCCTTATGCGCCCACGGTGGGCCGTCTAGCCTACAAGAACCGCAAGCGTATTCCGCCCTTCTACATCAAGAACGAATACGGCGTGCCCGACGTCGCCCAGCGTCTTCACTGGGACCCCAAATGGGCTCAGGCGATCGGCAATCCCATGGCCTACGACTATGGGGTGATGCGCGAAAACTACCTCTACCACTATCTCACTGACTGGTGCGGCGATGACGGCGTCGTGCTCGGTCTCCACGACGAGATTCGCAAGTTCAACTACATGGGTGATCTTCAGAAGATCACGGGCGAGGTGACGGCCAAGCGTGAAGAAAACGGTCAGGGCCTTGTCGATGTCGCCGTGCGCTTCACCAACCAACGCGGCGAGGAGACCGTCAAGGCGACGGCCACGATCGCCTTGCCGCTCAATGGCAAGCTCCCGCTTTATCCGCCGGTTCCAGAGGCGCTGGCCCAGGACGCCGCGCGCATGATGGCCAACCATTGGCGATTGTCGGCGCGACGCTGAGCCCGGCCCGACATCGTCCGGAAAATATCCCATAGCGCGGCTCGGCCAGCGGAAGGTTCATTCGCGCCTGATCCGCGGGGCCAGCGCGAGAGGCGAGGAAGGAACGCCATGTCGATATCGCTCAGTGGACGCACCGTCCTGGTAACCGGCGTCAGCTCCGGCCTTGGCGAGGGCGTGGCCAGGGTCTTCGCCGCTCTAGGGGCGCGGGTGATCGGCGTGGCCCGGCGGGCCGACAAGGGGCGGGCGCTCGCCTGGGACATCGAGCGCAGCGGTGGTTCCATGTGGTTCGTGCCGGGCGACATCACCGATCCCGCCTGCCGCCAAGCGGCGATCGATGCGTGCCTGGCGCGCTCAGGGCGGCTGGACATTCTGATCAACAATGCCGGAGTGAGCGGCGTCCTGGCGGCCGTTGGCGACTATCCCGCCGCGGATTGGAGCCGAACGGTCGATCTCAATCTCACCGCGGCGTTCCACCTGTGTCAGCTCGCCGTGCCGCTAATGAGCGCGCAGGGCGACGGCGTTATTCTCAACATCGCCTCGATCAACGCCAGGTTCGGCGTCACCAAGATGGCGGCCTATTGTGCGTCCAAGGCCGGTCTTGTTCACCTGACCAAGGTGATCGCCGCGGAAGGCGTGGCCAATAACGTGCGGGCCAACGCCATAATCTTGGGTGGCGTCCTTTCAGAGATGAATGTCGCCACCACGATCGCCATGGCCAAGTCCGCCGCCGGCGCCGATCGTGAACCGAGCGCCGAGGCGCTCGACCGGTACGCGGGGCTCATGATGAAGCCCGAGGAGGTGGCTGTCAGTCTCGCGGCGCTTTGCGTCCCCGAGGCGCGCATGATCACGGGCTCGGAGATCGCGATCGACCGGGCCCTGACCGCCGGGGCGGCCGCCAGCGCCCTCATTCACGGCGGCGCCGCCGCCTTGCTCGACTAGGCCAATGACCCGCTTTCATGGAGACCTTGGATGACCGCGCTGGACCTCACGCAACTGCTTCGACCGCGAAGCGTCGCGATCATCGGCGCGTCGGATAAGAACCCCTGGGGGGCGATGGCGCTGAGGGTCCTCAAGCAGATGGACTTCTCCGGGCCGGTCCATCTGGTCAACCGGCGGGGCGGCGAGGTTTTGGGGCGCCAGAGCGTGACCTCCGCCAGGGCCATCCAGGAACCCGTCGACGCGGCTTTCGTGGTCGTGCCGGCGTCGGGTCTGGCGGAGGCGATCGAGGACATGGCCGACGCGGGTATCCGACACGGCGCGATCGTGACGTCCGGCTTCGCCGAGGTCGGCGACGAGGGCGCCGCGCAACAGGCCAGGATCTTCGCGCGAGCCGAGGACCTTGGCCTGACCCTGTTGGGACCCAATAGCCTAGGCTTCCTCAATTTCGTCGATCGCGTCGGCGTGGGAACTCTGCCCGTGACCACACCGCTTCTGGCCGATCCGAGGGTGGGCTTGGTCAGCCAGAGCGGCGCCACCGCGGGCATCCTCAGCCGGGCCGCGAACAAGACCAACGTATCGCTGAGCTATTCGGTGGCCCTGGGCAATGAGGCGCGGGTTGGTCTGTCGGACGTCGTCGAGTTCCTCGTCGACGACGCGACGACGCGATCGATCGCCGTGTTCGCCGAGTCTATCCGAGATCCAGCCCGTTTTCTCGGCGTCGCCCGCAAGGCTCTCGCCGCGCGCAAGCCAATCGTGATGCTGAAGGTCGGGATCGGGGAATTGGCCGCGGCGGTGGCTCAGGCCCATACCGGCGCGTTGGTCGGTGACAACAAAATCTTCGAAGCGGCCTGTCGTGAATACGGCGTCGTGCGGGTCGACACCCTCGAAGAGCTGCTCCACACCGCCGACTTCCTCGCCTATGCCGGCGTGTTGCCCGACGCCAAGTTCGCGGTCGCGTCTATCTCGGGTGGGGCCTGCGAGATGATCGCCGACCGCGGCGACGATCACGGCGTTCCCTTCGCTCGCTTCGACGCGGCCACGACCGCGCGGGTGAAGGCCGAGTTGCCGGACTTCGGCGCGGCGCATAACCCGCTCGACATCACCGGCGCGGCCATGTCGGATCCGGATCTCTTCCGACGCTCGATCGCGGCCATCGCCCCCGACCCGCAGGTCGGCCTGATTGGTGTCTGCTTCGAGGCGCCGGCGGCCGAAGAAGACGTGTCGCCGGTGACCCGGCCGGCCATCGGGGCCATCGCCAAGGGCCTTAACGAGGCGGGCGTCAAAGGCTTTCTCTTGCAGCAAACCTATCAGCCGATCACGCCGTTCGCGCGCCAACTGGCGGCCGAGGCGGGGCTGCCGTACATCGCCAGCGGCCTTGGTCACACCATGCGGTCCGTCGGCGCGGCGTTCGCCTGGTCGCGGCTTGCCCGCGAGGGACTTCCCAAGGCGCCGCCGGCGCCGGCGCCGATCGTCGCGCGCCCCATCACCGAACGCGAAACCCTTGACGTTCTCGCGGCCTCGGGCGTTCCGGTGGTGCCGGCGAGGATCGCGCGCTCTCGGGCCGAGGCTGAGGCCGCGGCTCGAGAGATCGCGGAGCCGGTCGTCCTGAAGATCCTGTCGCCGGATATCCAGCACAAGACCGAAGTCGGTGGCGTCCAGTTGAACCTGGTGGGCCAAGAGACCGTCGGCGACGCCTACGAGGCCATGATGGCCCGTGTCGCGGCGGTCAGGCCGACGGCGCATATCGAAGGCGTCATCGTTTCTCCAATGCGCGAGGGCGGCTTGGAGCTGTTCGTCGGCGTGGCGCGCGACCCGACATGGGGTTTGGCGATCGCCGTCGGCCTGGGCGGCGTTTTCGTGGAGTTGCTCCATGACACAAGTCTGCGCCTGCTTCCGGTGCGTCCGGAAATGGTCAAGACCATGCTAGGGGAGCTCCGGGGAGCGAAGATCCTGGCCGGCTATCGCGGCGGACCGCCGGTAGATGTCGATGCGGTGGCCAGGGCCGTCGCGGCGATCGGCGACGCGGCGATCGCCTTGGGCCCCGATCTGGCGTCGCTCGAGATTAATCCTCTCTGGGTCGACGGTGACAGGATCGAGTGCCTGGACGCCCTGGCGGTTTGGACGGCATGAGCGCGCCGCCCAATTTCTTCTATGAGGCCGAAGGAGAGGGCTTCGCGCCGAGCAGCCTGGTTCCCGGCCCGTGGAATCCCGCCCATCAGGGGGGTGTCCCCCTGGCGGGATTGGTTGCGCATTTGGTCGAGGACATCCCCACGACGGGCCCGATGATCATAGCCCGGCTGGTGATCGACATCCTGCGGCCGACGCCGATGGACCTGATCGTTCCCCGCAGCCGGATCGTCCGGGAAGGGCGCCGGCTGCAATGGAGCGAGGTGGAACTGTTCGCCGATGGCCAGGTGACGGTTCGCGCCGCCGCCATGCGCGTCCGAGTGGCCGAGGGGCCAGTCTCGCCCGGAATGGCGTCGCCACAGCCGCTCCAGCCGCCGCCCGCCCAAGGTCCTGGCTTGCTGGCCGAGCGCTCGCGGCTGCGCCATTTGGCCGACACGCGGCTGATCAGCGGCGGCCTGGAGAAGAAGGGACCGGGAGAGGTCTGGGTGAAGCTCGATGGCGAGGTGGTGCGCGGCAAGCCCGCCTCGCCCCTGGCGCGGGCGGCCATGGTCGCGGACTTCGGCAGCGGGCTCTCGGCCTTCGTCGATTGGCGAGAATGGTCGTTCGCCAATGTTGATATCACGCTGCATCTGGCGCGCGCGCCGCGAGGCGACTGGCTGAAGCTGCAGGCGAGGTCTCTAAGTGCTGGCGAGGGCGTGGCCGTGGTGGATGGCGATCTCTGGGATCTTCACGGACCGGTCGGCAAGACCCACCAGACCCTGTTTTTGGAGCGGCAAGCCCGATGAGCGCTCAAAGGCCCCACTCAAAGGCCTTTTGACCTGAAAAGGGGTGAGGACATGGCGAGTTTACGCGAAACGATCGAGGGCGTGCTGGCGGTGGATCCCGAGGCCGCCGCCGTGGAAAGCGACGGACAGTGGTGGTCGTGGGGCGACTTGTCGCGCGTCAAGAGGCAGTTCGAAACGGCGCTGGAGGCCGCGGGATTGGGAGCTGGCGTCCGCATCGGCGCGATGCTCCGCAACCAGCCGGCCTGCGCGGCCGTCCTGGCCGCCATCGTGTCGGGCGACAGATGCGTCGTGACGCTCAATCCCGGTCTGCCTGACGAAAAGCTCGCCGCGGATATCGCGAACCTAGGATTGCCCGTGGTCGTCGGCTGCGCGCGGGATTGGGACCGACCGGCGGTCATGAGCGCCGCGAAGCAGGCGGGGGTTCTCGGCATCCTTCTGCCGGACTCGCCCGGCGAGGCCGTCCGCCTTGTCGAAGGTCTGGAGCGCGTTACGACCGCCGAAGTTCGCGAAGCGCCGGGCATCGCCATCGAAATGCTGACCAGCGGCACCACCGGCGTTCCCAAGCGTATTCCGCTCAAGACTCGGCTGTTCGAGAAGATGCTCAATGACTCGGCGATCTACGAGCGTGATCGTCAGGGCGACGACACTCCCCGGCTCCGCAAGGGGATCAATTTCGTCATGATCCCCTTCGCCCATATGGGCGGCGTCTGGAGCGTCATGAACACCCTCGTCAGCGGCCGGCAGATGTTCATGCTCGAGAAGTTCGCGATCGCTCCCTTCGTCGAGGGCCTCCGCCGACACCGCCCACGCGTGTTAGGCACGCCGCCGGCCATCCTGCGCATGGTGCTGGACGCGGGCGTGTCGCCGGATGATCTGCGGAGCGTCAAGGCTTGGCGCACCTCGACCGCGCCGCTCGATCCGGACACCGCGGACGCCTTCTTCGCGCGCTATGGGATTCCGGTGCTCCAGGTCTATGGCGCGACCGAGTTCGCCGGCGGTGTGGCCGGGTGGACGCTGGACGACTTCCATGCCCACGGAAGTCGCAAGCGTGGGTCGGTCGGACGGCTCAATCCCGGGATCCAGGGCCGGATTCTCGACCCGGAAACCCGCGCGCCCCTGCCGGCTGGAGCCGAAGGCGTGCTGTCGTTACGCGCGGGGCACCTAGGCGATGGTCAGGCCTGGATCGACACGACCGACCGCGCGGTGCTCGACGAGGACGGCTTTCTGTTCATCAAGGGGCGCTACGACAACGCCATCATCCGCGGCGGTTTCAAGATCATGCCTGACGACGTCGTGCGGGCGATCGAGCAGCATCCCGCCGTCCTGGAGGCGGCCGTAGGCTCGATACCCGATGATCGACTGGGCGAACTTCCCGTGGCGGCTTACATCGTCAGAGCAGGGCAGGCGGCTCCCTCGGACGAGGACCTGAAAGCCTTCTTGCGCGAGCGGCTTTCGTCCTACCAGGTGCCCGTCGAAATTCGACCGGTGGCGGAGCTGCCCCGCACCGTCTCGATGAAGGTCAGCGCGCTGGCGCTGCGCGAGATGTTCGCTGGGACGGCTAGGCCTTGAGACGCCCCCGGATCAGGGCGTCTCAAGCCGGCTAGGCGCGCGCCTAGCGAAAGTGAACGCCGTTAGGTGTGGCGGGGGAGCCTCACTAACTCCCCAATTTAGTGTACTGATTTTATCTTAGCTTGGCGCCCGCGAAAAATAGTATACTCCTTTTCCTATAAAATAAGGATCAGGGAGGTTTGTATGCGTAGAAACTCGACGATGTCGGGCGCGACCGCCGTGCTGCTCGGTCTGGGCGCCTATGTCGCCGCGCCGTCCCTCGCGCAGGCCAGGCAGGCTTCGTCGCCCGCGGCCGAACCCTCGACAAGCATAGCGGAGGTCATCGTCACCGCCCGCCGGACAGAGGAAAATCTGCAGGACGTGCCTCTGACGGTGACGGCCATGTCGCCGAAAATTCTCGCCGAGAGGGCGGTCAACGACGTCTACGCCCTGCAGATGGCCACCCCTTCGCTGCAGGTTCAGGGCACCCAGTCGGAGGGCCGGGCCTCCGGTAGCTATGTCATCCACGGTCAGAAGGCCGCCGGCGACGACGCGCCGCCCGGGGTCGTGGCCTATCTCAACGAAGTGCCGGTGTTCGGCGCCGAAATCGCCCGGTCGTTCTTCGACATCAACAACGTCCAGGTCCTGAAGGGACCGCAAGGCACGTTGTTTGGCCGCAATACAAACGGTGGCGCGATCCTTTTCGAAAGCGTGGCTCCGAGCGCCCATTTCGAAGGCTACGCCACAGGCCGGATCGGCAATCTCAACGAACGTTACGGCGAGGCGGCGATCAATATTCCGCTGAGTGACAAGGTCTCTCTGCGGGCGGCCGGAAATATCGAGCGGCGGGATGGTTTCACCAAGAACACCGAGGGGCCCGATCTAGACAATCTCAACTATGAGAACGCCCGGATTTCGCTGCGCGTGCAGCCCAACGACGTCGTCGACAACAAACTGGTGGTCAACTACAGCCACAGCAACGAGCGCGGTCCCGCCTACATCCTCTCTGACCTAGCGCCGTGCTCCTCGCCGCCGGCAATGTCGTGCATCTTCCCCGCCGCGACGTCGCAGTTCGCCGCCCAACAGGCATTGGGCATACGAAAGGTGGCGCTGAGCACGCCCGGATATATCGAGATCAAAGCCTACGGGGTTTCGAACACCACCACGTTCCAGCTGGACAATCTGACCATCAAGAATGTCTTCGGCTATCACGACGCCAAGTTCCAGGGTCACGACGACTATGACGGCATCGACTCCACGGGCTTGACCGTTGAGTACGCCCGTCATGCCAAGCAACTGAGCGAGGAACTCCAGGTGCAGGGCTCGCTTCTGGACGACCGCCTGCGCCTGATTGGGGGCGCCTTCTATCTCGACACCTCCGAGGATCCGTTCAAGGGGCGCACGGCGATGGGCGGGACCAGCGTCGGCTATGTCGACTTCCCCGCCTTCTTCGTGAACCCGCAGTACACCCATCGCGAAGAGACCAGCAAAGCCCTATTCGCCCAGGCCAGCTATAAGCTGACCGACACACTCACCGTGACGGGCGGCTATCGTTATACGTGGGACGAAACCGAGCTGCACGATTCCCAGTATCGCGTGTTCTTCCCCGGAACGGTGCTGCTGCCGTTCACGCCGCCGGCGACAGGCTTCAGCGCGTGCTCGCTGCTGGCCGCTCCGATCTCCCCCGGGGTTACGGTGGACACGACAAACTGCATGCGCTCGGCCAGCGCCAAGTTCGCGGCGGGCAACTATATCGCCAGCATGGATTGGAAGCCGACCGAGGGCGTCCTGCTCTACACATCGTTCCGCCACGGCTATAAGTCCGGAGGTTTCAATTCGACTTCGAGCTATTCCGGGCCAGGGCTGATTTTCCAGCCCGAAAAACTGAACGACCTGGAGGTCGGCTTCAAAACCCAGCACCGCTTCGGCGACGTGGACGTCCGCTTCAACGGATCGGGCTTCCACGACTGGTACGATGGTCTGCAACTGACCAACGTGGTCGTCGATCCGACGGCAGGCCCTCAATCGCTGACACAGACCATCGGTAAGGCCAAGCTCTGGGGCGGCGAGGGCGAACTGATCGTCATTCCAGTCCGCAATCTCACGCTCAACGCGACCGTCAGCTATTTCGACGGTAAGTTCACCCAAGGTACGATCATCGGCACCAACAACATGCCAGTGAACCTAGCCGGGGTGCGTTACAATTCACAACCAAAGTTCACCTATACTCTAAACGCCTCCTACGGCCTTGATACGGACTTTGGTCGGCTCACCCCGTCGGTTTTCTATAGCTGGCGTCAGGGCTTCTACTTCACTTACGAGAAGTCGCCCGGCAACTTCATCAGTTCATACGGCCTGCTGAACGCGCGCATCGACTTGGCCAATGTCGCCGGATCGAACGTCAACCTGGCGCTCTATGGCAAGAATCTCACAAACAAGGCCTACGCACAGACGGTGAATCTGGGCCAAGCCTTCGGCTACCTGTCGCGCTTCTATGGCGAACCCCGGATCTTCGGTCTCGAGGCGACCGTCAAGTTCTAACCGGAAAGCGGTCGCCGCGACCTTCGTGGAGCGTGGCGACCGCCTGGAGTTCATTTCATGACCGACGTAGCCGCTCCGGCGGTGCTGATCGAGCGCCCCGCGCCCTTCGTCATGCGCGCGACCCTCAACCGTCCGGCTGTCCGCAACGCAGTGAACGGCGAGGTCGCCCAACGCTTGGAGGCCGCGGTGGACGAGGCCGAAGCCGATCCGGAGGTTCGGGTCGCTATCCTCGCGGCCGCCGGCGACAAGAGCTTCTGCGCGGGCGCGGACCTAGCCGTGGCCGCGAGCGGACGCGGCCATGAACTGTCGACAGCGCGTGGCGGCTTCGCCGGCTTCGTGCGCGCAAAGCGCTCGAAGCCCTGGATCGCGGCGGTCAATTCCAACGCCCTGGGTGGCGGGCTGGAGCTTTGCTTGGCCTGCGATATGGTTGTCGCGGCCCGCGCGGCGCGCTTTGGGCTTCCGGAAGTCAAGCGCGGCATCTTCGCCGGCGCCGGAGGCGTCTTCCGACTGCCCCGCGCCATTCCCCGCGCCGTGGCCATGGAGCTGATCGCGACCGGAGAGTCCATTGGGGCCGATCATGCCTTTACCCTAGGCCTTGTTAATCGCGTGGTGGACGACTCGCTGCTCATGGCGGAGGCCTTGACCCTGGCGAGCTTGGTCGCAGCCAACGCCCCGCTGTCGGTCCGCGAATCCCTGACCCTGGCGCGACAGGCCGATCAGCTGGACGAGGAAGAACTCTGGACGCTCAGCCAGGCCGCCGGACGGAGGATCGCGGCGAGCGACGACGCGCGCGAGGGGCCGCGCGCCTTTCTCGAAAAGCGCGCGCCCAATTGGAGCGGGGGCTAGGATGGATCTCGGCTTCGGTTCACGGTTCGACGATTTCCGGTCCGAAGTGGCCGCCTTCGTCGGGGCCCACTGGCCGCCTCCTGGCGGCGATCCTAAGGATCCGGTCGCCCAGCGCGCCTTTCGGGACGCGGCGATCGCCGCGGGCTATTATGCCCGCGGGGTTCCAAAGCGCTATGGCGGATCCGAGCAGCCCCCGGACATGGTTCGGGGAGAGATCATCCGCCAAGAGGTGCGCCGCGCCCGAGCGCCCGCCGAGGTGCGGGATGGCGGCATCACCCTGCTCATTCCGACATTGCTTGAGTGGGGGACCGAGGCCCAGAAGGAGACCTTCATCCCCAAAACCTTGGCGGGAGAATATCGCTGGGCGCAAGGCTTTTCGGAGCCGGGCGCGGGCTCGGACCTCGCGGCCTTGCGGACCCGCGCCGAGCTGGTTGGCGATAACTGGGTGATCAACGGTCAGAAGATTTGGAGCAGCTACGCGCACCGCGCCGACTTCATGTTCGCGCTGGTGCGCACCGAGCCCGACGCGCCAAAACACGAGGGCATCTCCTACCTTATCATCGATTTGCGCCAGCCTGGCGTGACGATCCGTCCCTTACGCCAGATGACGCGGCGGTCGGAGTTCTGCGAGGTTTTCTTCGACAACGCCCGGACGCCGGCCGACTGGATCGTCGGCGGTCGCGGGCAGGGCTGGCGTGTCTCCCGGTCGACCCTCAAGCATGAACGCGGATCGCTGGGCGGGGTGACCTGGGTGGAGTCGATGCTACGCGATCTCGTGAAACTGGCGCGCGAGACGACGCATGACGGACGACCCGCCATTCTCGACCCTTGTATTCGCGCCGAGCTGGCCGCCATCGAAGGTGCGGCGATGGCGCTCACCTATTCGACCTATCGATCCGCATCCATGAACGCGCATGGGCAAGATCCTGGGCTGTTCTCGACCATGGCCAAGATCTCCAGCACCGATCTGGCCCAACGCATCGCCAAGCTTGCGCGCGACATCCTTAAGGACGACCTTCTCGACATGTCCGGACCGCACGGCAAGTGGACCGAACGTTTCATGGTCTCGTTGTCGATGGCGATCGCGGGCGGCACGTCCAACATCCAGCGCAACATTATCGCCGAGCGGGGCCTTGGCCTGCCGCGCGACATCACGAGCGCCCCATGAACTTCCTGCTTTCGGAGGAACAGCGGATCCTGCAGGATCGGCTGGGCGAACTTATCGAAGCGACCTGTCCCTTACGGCGGGTTCACGAAGTGCTCGACGGCGGGGTCGCGTTTGATCAGGACCTCTGGGCAAAACTGATCGATTTCGGCGTCGCTGGCATGATCCTGCCCGAGGCGGCGGGCGGCTTGGGCCTTGAGATGATCGATCTGGCCCTGGTGGCGGAAACTCTTGGCGCGGCGCTCGCGCCCGTCCCTTTCCTGGGACAGGCTCTTGCTGGCTTGGCGATCGCGCGCGGCGGCGATGCCGATCAGCGGGCGCGTTGGCTTCCCGCGATCGCCTCCGGCGAAATCCTGGCGACCGTAGCGCTGGCGGAAGAGGCAGTACGCTGGTCGTCGCGGGCCTGGACGCTGTCCCCCCGCGACGGACGGCTTAGTGGCGTCAAGACGCTTGTTCCCCACGGCGCGGAGGCGGACCTCTTCGTGGTCGGCACGGCGAACGGCGGGCTTTGCGTGGTCGAGCGGGGGGGCGGAGTAACCTGCGAGCGAATCGACGGCGCCGATCGCACGCGCCCCCTGGATCGGGTGTCTTTCGTGGACGTCCGGGCTCATCCGCTCAAGGGCGAGCTCGATGCCGCTGAACGCCTCGTCGACGCGGCTTGCGTCCTGTTGGCGGCCGATGCGTTCGGCGGCGCGCGGCGGTGTGTGGCGATGTCGGTCGACTATGCCAAGCTTCGCGAGCAATTCGGCGTTCCGATTGGTTCGTTCCAGGGGCTGAAGCACCAACTGGCCGAGATGGCTCTGGCCGTCGAACCCGGCCGTGGCCTTTTCTGGTACGCGGCCCACGCCATCGATCATCTGCCGGAAAAAGCCGCCCACGCCGCCGCCCAGGCCAAGGCGCACCTTTGCGACGGCTATCTCCAGGCCGCGCGCGACACGGTGGAGGCCCATGGCGGCATCGGCTTTACCTGGGAGCACGATGCGCATCTGTTTCTGAAGCGCGCGATGTTCGACTGGGCGTGGATGGGCGACCCTCGACACCATCGTCTGCGCGCCGCGGATCTGGCCGGCTGGTCATCTGGACTCCGCCTCGACAATCAGTATACCTTTTCTATCTGACGAGGGCGCGCGCGGGCGCGGGCGCCGACCGTCCAATAATTCCGCGAACACTTCCGCCGGCTGTTTAGACCTGACGGAAATGCGCCGATGATTGGGAGTGAAGGCTTGGCGGACGCCGACATCATTATCGCGGGCGCGGGCAGTGCTGGCTGTGTTCTGGCCGCGCGCCTGTCCGAAGATCCATCGATCAAGGTCTTGCTGATCGAAGCCGGACCTGTGGGCGGCGGCTTCCTCGTCGACATGCCCGCCGGCACCTTCAAGCTGATGGGAAACCCCAAGGCCGACTGGAGTTATCGCACCGAGCCGGACCCCTCGATCAACAACCGCGTCGTCCAATGGGCAGGCGGCAAGATGCTGGGCGGTTCCAGCGCCATCAACGGTCTCGTCTACATTCGCGGTCAGCGTAGCGACTATGACGACTGGGTCGCGGCGGGCGCCAAGGGCTGGTCGTTTGACGAGGTGCTGCCCTATTTCAAGAAGTCCGAACGTTTCGATGGTCCGCCTTCGCAAAGCCATGGCGCGATGGGGCCGCTGTCCGTATCGACCGGGCGCGTCAAGCACCCGATCGTCGACGTCTTCGTCCAAGCCTGCGGCGAAATCGGTCTCCCCCGCAATGACGACTATTGCGACGGCGACCCGGAAGGCGCCTTCCAAGTCTACAACACCACCGGCAACGGCCAGCGCGCCAGTGTCGCCAAGGCTTTTCTCGAGCCGGCGTTGGGGCGTCCAAACCTGACGGTCCTGACCGACTGCCTGGTCGATAAGGTGCTCGTCGAAGGCGGTCGCGCGACTGGCGTGCGCATCAAGCAGGATGGCGGGAGTCGAGACCTGCGCGCGGGGGCCGAGGTGATCGTTAGCGCCGGCGCGATCGGTTCTCCGGCGATTTTACTGCGCTCGGGCATCGGACCGGTTGACGCCATTAAGGCCCACGGCCTCGATGTCGTGGTCCCGCTCGATGGGGTAGGGCGCAATCTCCAGGAGCACAGCGCCACATCGATCAGCAAGCTGGTCGACATGCCAACCTACAACAGTCCTTTCGGACCGCTGACAGCGGCGGGGAACATGTTGCGGTACCTGTTCTTGAGGAATGGCCCCATGACGTCGGCGGCGGTTCAGGCCATGGCCTATGGCAAGTCGCGTCCTGATCTGGACGTGCCTGACTTCTGCCTGAGCCTAATGCCGCTCGCCATAAGCTTCGCCGGCGGCAAGCCGGGCATGCACCCCAAGCCAGGCATTACCCTGGCTGGCAACGTGGCGCGTCCTCACAGCCGCGGCCGCATCCTGCTGCGCTCGGCCCAACCCGAAGATCCGCCCGTCATCGACCATCGCCTGATCGGCGATGAGCGCGACATGCGGGTTCTCATCGCCATCGCCCGCGCCATCGAGGCGGTCTACCAGGCTCCGGCCATGAAGCGTCACGTGATCGCCGAGAACATGCCCTCGCCGATACCCGAGACCGACGAGGCGTGGGAAAGCCACATCCGGACCACGGCGGGCATCGGCTACCACCCCACCAGCACCTGCGCGATGGGGGATGGGCCGCAAGCGGTGACCGACGCCCAGCTACGTGTGCGCGACGTGGCGGGACTGCGGGTGATTGACGCGTCCTCCATGCCCAACATCATCTCGGGCAACACCAACGCTCCGACGATCATGATCGCCGAAAAAGGCGCCGAACTCGTCGCCGCGGCGCTCCGCCGACGGGTCGCTGCTTAGATCGCTATCGCTTCCGATGGAACATCGGAAGCGGCCATCCTCACTCTATTCATCTTCGGAAGCTTGACGATCCGAAGAGTCTAGGTCGCGTCGACGTCGGCGAGGAAATTCAGGATCGCGGCATTGAACGCGTCGTTGCGATCGCCAGCCACCATATGCCCGGCGCCCGCCACGTCGACGTAGCGCGCCCTAGGCATCAACGCGCGGAAGTGGGCCACTTCGGCGTCGCCGACGATCTCGCTTCGCGCGCCGCGCACGAGGAGGGTCGGGACGGCTATAGCCCTCGCCGCGTCCTCCAGGCGCTCGCGATAGGCTTCCGGCTCAAGACGGCGCACGCCGAGGAAGGCTGGGTCCCAGTGCCAATAGAACCGACCGTCGACCTCTCGGAGGTTGCGCCTGAGCCCCGAAAGGTCCTTGGGGCGCGGGCGATGAGGATTATAGGCCGCCACCGCGTCCGACACCTCTTGCAGGGTGGCGAAACCTTCTGGATTGGCGCGCATGAAGTCGGCGATGCGCTGGGCGCCGACCGGGTCCACCTTAGGCGTGACGTCCACCAGGACTAGGGCGCGCGCGGCGGGGGGATGGGCCTGTCCCAGGGTCGCCAAGGCGGTGACGCCGCCCATAGAGGCTCCGACGAGGGCCGGAGAGTCGGGAAGCTGGGCGAGCAGCGCCGTCAGGTCCGCGACTTGGGCGTCCAAGCTGTAGTCTTGATCGGGATCCCACCCACTCTCGCCGTGGCCGCGGGCGTCGATCGAGAACACGCGGTAGCCGCGTTCGACCAAGGCCTTCAGGCCGTTCTTCCAGCTCCCGCGCGTCTGGCCGCCGCCATGCAACAAGACCACGGGCCGGCCTTGGGCCGGTCCCGCGATATCCGCGGCCAGAGCAAGACCGCGATGACCCTCGAACCTACGGTGTTCCAATTCCAGCTCCTATAAGGGCGAGCGCCGATAGATCGGTGGCGCGGCCGGCCCTGGGACCATCCGGCGCGGCGCGCGCCCATGGCCCAGCCTATTCGAAGCCGATCGGAGCGGTCTCCGGCAGGAAGATCTTGTCGTAGTTGTCGACGATGTCCTGAACGGTCGGTGTTTCATCGCCGGGCCAGTAGCCGGGTCCGGCGACCAGCCGCAGCTCTTGGATCTTCGAGCCCGAGACGGAAAGCGTTTTGCCGGTCAAATGGGCGGCCGCGTCGCTGACCATGTAGAGTACGGCCGGCGCCAGCCGGTGAGGTCTCCACTTGGCCGCGAGTTCGGGCGGCAGCAGGTTTTCGGTAAGGCGCGTGGTGGCCGTGGGCGCCAGGGTCCAGACCCGGATGCCGAACCGCGCTCCCTCGATCGCCAGGACATTGCTCAGGCCCCAGACGCCGGCCTTGGCCGCCGCGTAGTTGGACTGGCCGAAGTTGCCGATAAGTCCAGAGGCCGATGACGTGTTGATGATGACGCCGCCGCCATTATCCTTCATCCAGGCGAAAACGGGCTTGGTGACGGCATAGGTTCCCTTGAGATGAACGCGGACCACGGCGTCCCAGTCCTCCTCATCGGTCTTCACGAAGCTTTTGTCGCGTAGGATGCCGGCGTTGTTGATCAGGATGTCCACGCGGCCGAACGCGTCGAGCGCGGCGTCGAGTAGGCTCGCGCCGGAAGCGACATCGCCGACGTCCGCGCCATTGGCTACCGCCTGGCCGCCGGCGGCGCGGATCTCATCGACCACCTTCTGGGCCGCTGGCGAGCCTCCACCCCGGCCATCCGGCGAACCGCCATAGTCGTTGACCACGATCTTGGCGCCTTCCTTGGCCAGCAGCAGGGCATATTCGCGCCCCAAGCCGCCGCCAGCGCCCGTGATGATGGCCACCTTGCCGTCGAGCATTCCCATGTTCTGACCTTGTATCCTGAATTGTCCTATCGACGGGCGTTCCGGTCGGGGTTCCAGACCGGCGCTCGCTTTTCCGCGAAGGCCTTGGGGCCTTCCTCGAAGTCTGGATGGCACCATTGCGCCTGCAGCAGCGACCAGCCGTGCTCCAGCGCGCGCTCGTAACCGTTCTCCATCGCTCCCCAGAGCGCTTGTTTGGAAAGGCGCATGGCGTTGGGAGAATTGCCGGCCATCAACTTTGCGATCTCGCGCGCCTTGGCCAGGGCGCTGGGCGCGTCGGGCTCGAGGATGTCGACCAAGCCCACCTGGTGGGCCCGTTCGGCGTCCATGCGATAACCCCGCCCCGCCAGGGTCAGAAGCAGCGCCGTGCCCAGCGTTGAACGTCGGGCGATGCCGATGTTCTCCAGAGCCCCGACCTGGCCGATGGTGGTGTGGGTGTCCATGAATTTGGCGTGCGAAGCCGCGACGACGACATCGCTGTCGACGACGAAGTGAAATCCGCCGCCGGCGACCAAGCCGTTGACGCAGCAGATCACTGGCTTCCAGACGCGGTTCTGATAGGGCGACAGATGGTTGGATTCCTGGAAGGTGCCCATCTGCAGAGCGGTATCGCCATCGGTCTTGAGCCCTGAGACCGAAGCCCCGGTGCAGAAATGGCGTTCGCCGGCGCCGGTGACGATCGCGACGCGCACGGCGGGGTTTTCGTCGACATCACGCCAGACGCGCCGCAGCGCCCGGTGCATCTCGACCGTCAAGGCGTTGCCTTCCTGGGGACGGTCCAGCGTGATGGTGGCCACGCCTTCGTCGTCGATGTCGTAAAGCAGGCCTTCGTGGCTTTCCATGGTGTCCTCCCTAATTCTTCCCCACCACGCCCGCGGCGCGGAGTTGGGCCAGCCGCGCGGCGTTCACGCCAAGCTCGGAGAGAATTTCGGCCGTCTGCTCGCCGAGCGCGGGCGCGGGACGGACCTCGCCGTAGCGATCACCGCTGATCACGGCGGGGAAGCCGATATAGGTGAACGGGCCCGCGGCCGGATGCACGCCGTCGACGATTACGCCGCGGTGCGCGATATGGGGGTCTTCGCGCACTTCCTCGAGCCGCGGGGCCGGTCCCATGGCGATATCGTGGTCGGCCGCGATCTTCGTCCATTCGGCCTGGGTTCGGCCCTTGAAGATCTCCGTCAGCGTCTTGCGCAGCGCATCGTCGGCGTGTCCGAAGTCCACCGGCGCGCCTTGGTCGATCGTCTCGACCAGATCGGGACGGTTGATCGCCGCGCAGAAGTTGCGCCAGAACTTGGGTTCGATCGCGCAGAACAGCATGAAGCGGTCGTCGAGGGTCTGGTACAGCTGATAGCGGGCCGAGCCGCCGCCGACCTCGTCGGCCTTGGATTCGTCGGCGAGGCCGACCCGGCTCGTCAGTCGGTGTTTGTTGAACGCGAAGGCGCCGCCGATCCAGCTCATGGCTAGAACCGCGTCGGCCGCCGATACGTCGATGTATGCGCCCTTGCCGGTCCGATCACGGTGAACCAAGGCCGAGACCGCCGCTAGGGCCGCGACGGGCGCGCCGACCGAAGGGCCGGGTCCCGACTGCTCGGTGCCGCCCATGAACTGCTTGCCGCGGACGAAATGGACGAATCCGTCCTCTCCAACCTCGCAGGGCATGCCGCCAGCCAGGGCGTTCATCTGCTGGCCGTGCGTGGGAATGGCGGCGTAGGGGCCGTCCGCGCCATAGCCGGTGTATTGCACGTAGACGATATCGGGCTTGATGGCCTTCTGGGCGTCGTAGCCAATGCCCATTTCGTCGCAGGCCCCAGCGCGAAAGCCGTCGATGAAGATGTCGGCGTCGCGGATCAGGGCGAAGAAGAGTTCGCGGCCTTCGGCCGTGCGCACGTCCAGTTCGACCGAGCGCTTGTTCTTGTTGAGCTGGGCGTGCGGCGGACTGACGTGCGGGACGATCTGGCCCAGGAAATCGCGCAGATAGTCGCCGCGTCCCGGGCTTTCGATCTTGATCACGTCGGCGCCCAGATCACCCAAATGCATTCCGACGGCGCCACCGTTGAACAGCATAGCGCACTCGATCACGCGCACGCCTTCGAGGAGTTTGAACATGGCTGTTCCTCAGAAGGGGATGTAGACGTTCTTGACCTGCAGGAACTCTTCGAGCCCCGCCTTGCCGCCCTCGCGACCGAAGCCCGACTGCTTGTAGCCGCCGAAGGGCGTGTTCGGGGCCATGGGTACGCCGCTATTGATCGACACGGCGCCGGCCTTGAGCCCGGCGGCGAGGCGGTGAGCGCGGCCCAGGTCGCGGGTGTGGACGTAGGCGCCCAGGCCGAAGTCCGAGTCGTTGGCCTTGGCCAGGGCGTCGTCATCGTCCGAAAAGCGCGAAACGGCCAGGACGGGGCCGAAGACTTCCCGCCGCGCGAGATCACTGTCGTGAGCGACGCCAAACACCGTCGGGGCGATAAAATTGCCTTCGGCCAGGGCGCCGCCGAGCTTTTCGCCGCCGGCGATAAGCTCTCCGCCCTCCTGTTTCGCCCGCTCGATCATGCCGAGGATCCGGCTGGCGGCGCCGCGGCTGATCACGGGGCCCACGAAGTTCGTCGGATCGAGCGGATCGCCGACGCGGAAGCTCTCCACGATCGCTTTCACCCTGGCCACGAACGTGTCGTAGACGCTTTCGTGGACGTAGGCGCGGGTGGGCAAGACGCAACCTTGTCCGGCCAGAACGGCCGTTCCATGGATCGCCGCCATTTGGGCGGCGGCGTCGAGGTCGGCATCCTCGAAGATCAGATTGGCCGACTTCCCGCCCAGTTCCAGGGCTAGGGGCTTGAGATGGTCGGCGCAGTTGCGCATCACGGTCTTGGCCACCGTCTCTCCGCCCGTGAAGCTGACCTTGGCGACGTCGCGATGGGTCACCAGGGCGTTGCCGGCTTCGGCGTCGCCGGGAACGACGTTGAACGCCCCCTCGGGCATGCCCGCCTGCAGCGCGAGCTCGGCCAGGCGCAGGGCCACGAACGGCGTGAGGGTCGGAGGCTTGAGCACGACGCTGTTGCCGGCCGCCAAGGCCGGCGCAACCTTCATCGCGCTGGCGACCATTGGCGAGTTCCAGGGTATGATCAGGCCGACGACCCCATAGGGCTCGTGCCGGGTGTAGTTCATCCCGGCCGCGCCGATCGGCTCGACCGCGTCTCCG